>Ga0209541_10002733_pt1 | contig 33112 bp, 38 predicted proteins | sample RifCSPlowO2_01_FD_184027 | JGI IMG/M metagenome (GOLD analysis project Ga0209541, IMG submission 184027) | Groundwater microbial communities from Rifle, Colorado - Rifle CSP2_plank lowO2_0.1 (SPAdes) (version 2) | ecosystem: Environmental > Aquatic > Deep subsurface > Groundwater | place...
TGTGAATAAGCTTCCACCCGAAAGCTTATTAGGACTATTCCTCAAATGGGTTGATAAAAAATGACTGCTACAAAATATAAGATAAAATTACCATGCAAAAATAACCGTATACTACAATAGTAGTAACAAACCGAAAGATTTATAAATAAGTAGTTATATCACTTTAGTGTGATAAAACATGGTAGTACAAGAACAATTCATTAAAAAGTTGCGTTCAGCATTTAATCTGAACATATATGAAGCTAAGATTTGGACAGCCTTGCTCTCAAAAGGAGTAGCAACTGCTGGAGAGCTTTCAGAAATCTCTAATGTTCCTAGGTCAAGAAGCTATGATGTCCTTGAATCCCTGGAAAAGCGTGGCTTTGTTGTAATGAAGCTGGGAAAGCCTATTAAGTATATTGCCGTCCAGCCATCAGAGACATTAAAGAGAGAGAAAAAGGCATTTTTAGAGAAAGCTAATGAACAAATCTCTTCTTTAAGTGAAGTAGAAATCTCTCCTTTATTCAAAGAGCTAGATTTGCTATTTAAAAATGGAATAAATCATATAGACCCAACACTTATCTCAGGGGCTTTCAAGGGAAGAAAAAACCTCTATGGCCATATGAACAGTATGTTAGAGAAAGCAAAGAAGTCAGTAATTATCATGACTAGCGCGCAAGGATTAACAAGAAAAGCAGATTCATTTAACGCAATATTAAAGAAACTTGCTCAGAAAGGAGTAAGCATTAAGATAGCAGCTCCTCTAACTAAAGAAAATGAAAAGCAAGTTGCTGAGCTAAAAAAATTCTGTGAAGTAAAAAACATTGATAAGATCAAAGGAAGATTCGTCTTAGTCGATTCAAGAGAGATTCTCTTCATGATCAATGATGACAAAGAAGTACATGAAACCTATGACATTGGAATCTGGGCTACCTCTCCATTATTTGTGAATGCCTTAGAAAGCTTTTTTAATACGACATTTCAAGAATAAAAAATGCCAAGAAGCAATTTATTTTATAGAATAGCAATGCCGTTTACGGGATTTGCTTTAGGATGGTGTTTTAGCGAAGCATACATAATATCAAATAAAATTCCAAAAACTAAACAAGTTCAGCAAGGGTATATTGCTCCAAGTAAACTCGAAATTGAATGTAAGGATTTAGATGGAAATGGCGAACCAGAAACTATTATGAGAATTGGAGATAGGCCCCTACTTGTTAAAAGAAGTTGATGGGAAACCCGTGATTTCAGCTTACGATATTATAGTTATCTCAAAGAATAAATGATTTCAAGAATAAAAAATGCCGCTTAGAAAAGACGGTTACGTCTACAGAAGCTCTTCAACATCTACAGGAGATTTCTTTAGCGCACAAGCAATCATTAGATTCCAAGGATACTCTTCAGACAGGCCATATTGTATCTGTGTAAGACATCCTTCTAAGAAAGATTCTTTTGGTTTTGTTAATAGTGAAGGGGATTGGGTTGAAACAAGAAGTTTAGAAAGGGAAGTAAATACTCTTGATGGACAAATACTCCATATACATTCAAATGGGAGAAGGACAATAGAGGAAAAGATTAATGGCGATTCTATTATCTTAAATGAAGAAGATTTTTTAACAAAACAAAGAAACGCAAAAGGCACAGAAAAATTCCATTACACTGAAATCACTCCTTCAGATTATAGAACAGTTAAAGTCAAGATTGCTAAAAACGAATAAAACAAATGCATTATGTTAGAAATGAGGTTTGATTTTTTAAATGAGTTTGATAGTCTTTCTTCACTGCTAATAATTATTTACTTTATATAATAAACATTCTATCTTGATAAATTGAATAAGAACCCTTCTTCTCCATCACTCACAACTCTAGCAATTTCACCTGTTTCGATTGGGAATCTTTGCCCATACTCTCTACCCCTAAAAAATTGCATTCCTAATGAATCTTCAAAATTTAGATATAAGGTCCCTTTTTTCCTTGCGATCTCCATATCATGATGCTTGCCTAATTCAGAATAAGCAACTACTCCCTTTTTATTAGGAGTTAAATCATCCAAAAAAATATTCCAAAATTGCAAGTAAGGAGTAACAAAAACATAACCCTTTGGATGATTTTTATCAAATTCTCTTAACCCTTCTGTATCAACCCCACCACTATCATAGAATTTTGTTATTACAAATGCCTCTCCTGTAAAATCCCCTGTTCCATTCACATCATAAGTAGAAGCAATAAGCCCTTTATCCTGTAATTGAGGCATGCTAAATCTTATATTATCTGAAATCTTTGTTAATTTTCTTGCTTGTAATGGATTTATTCTAAACTTGTCATCAAAATTATCTGGTTCATAGTAAGAAAATTCCATTATAACAGGATGCTTAATCTCCTCTTCAACTGCTAAAGCGATCCGTCCCAAACACTCTATTTCCCTTTTCATATAACTCAAGTCCCTTGAAAAAATAACAGGGCTATATGGATCTATATAACGAGTTCCATCTTCTCTTGTTTCTCTTAAAAAGGCGTTTATGTGTCTTCGGCCATTTTTATGGCAATCATCTCTAATTATCTTTAATAAATCTCTTGGACAAGGGAATCTAGAATAAACCACTCCTTTTTGAGTTTGCTCAGTTATCATTTGCCGAACAATAACAGGCATGCTTCTTTCCAATTCTACTCCAACTTCATCTGCATACTGTTTTGCTTTTTGAGATGTTGCACTCTCCCTTACATGATGTATTGCTTCAAGCAGTTTGTCTATTTGCACATTAAGGCTTGTTTCAAAAATCCCATCAAAAGAATTATCTCCATTATCTTCAAGACGAGATGATGACCTAACTGCATATAAATTTCCAATTTTCCTTGCTTCATCTAAGATATACACATCATCAAGTTTCATATCTGCTGGAACTACAAAAAAAGATGGCATACTTACCTCAGAACAATAAGTGATAAAACCATCCTCTTTGAGCTTTGATTCCAATGACTTCAAAGTAAATAATCCTCGCGCCTTTCCTCCAACTAATTCTATTGGTGCATCTATTTCATCATCTGATATAACTTTCATTTTGTAAACAGGAAACTAAAGGTATTTATAAATGTTCTTACTTTATAGTTAAAATCTAATTTAGATATGCATTTAAACTTTGAAAACAAACATTTTTATATATCTCAGCTAATTTCTATGTAAAATGGATAAATTCCTTGAAACACTGCATCCATTAGAAAGAGCTGTGTTTCCCAGTCTTAAAGATCATATTTCTCTCAAAGAGCTGATAAAGATTACTAATCTTTCTGACGTTGAAGTTATGCGCGCTTTGCAATGGCTAGAAAACAAGGAAATACTAAAAATAAATGTAGAAGAAAAAGAATTAATTTCCTTAGATGAAAATGGTCTTCTCTATGTTAAAAGAGGGCTTCCAGAAAGGCAATTGTTAAATGCTCTTTCCTATCTCTCTAAATTTGAAGAGCTAAGAAATAACTCACAGTTAAGTAATGAGGAATTCAGCATTGCCTTGGGAGTCTTAAAAAGGAAAAAGGCAATCATAATGCAGAAAGACTCTATTATTTTGACAGAAAAAGGAAAAGAAATCCAGAACTATATCTCAGCAGAAGAGCACTTCTTGAAAGCATTGCCTTTAGAGAAGCTTGCCAATGACCAGCAGCAGATATTTAATGAATTAATAACAAGAAAAAAGATAATTAAAAAAGAAATAACAAAAATAAGGTCAATCACTCTAACTAAAAAAGGAAAAGAGCTTTTAAAAAAGATAAGCAAGAAAAAATTAGCTTTAAACCTAACTGATGCAATAACCAAAGAAGTGCTTAAAACCTCTTCATGGAAAGACAAGCCATTTCGCAGGTATGATATAAAGATAAATGTTCCAAAGATTAGCGGAGGAAAAACTCATTTTGTAAATCAAGCAACTTCCTATATCAGAAGTATTTGGATCGAATTGGGTTTTCAAGAAATGCAAGGCACTTTAGTAAATACCTCTTTCTGGAATTTTGATGCCCTGTTTACTGCTCAAGACCATCCTGTAAGAGACCTGCAGGACACTTTTTATTTAAAAGATCCGCAAAAAGGAAAGCTTCCTGATAAAGAGCTGGTTGAAAGAGTAAAGCAAGCCCATGAAAAAGGAATTTCTGGAAGCAAAGGCTGGCAATATTCATGGAATATAGAAGAAGCAAAGAAAAATGTATTAAGAACCCATACAACAGTCTTGTCTGCGCAAACCCTAGCCTCATTAAAAGAAAAACAACTGCCAGCAAAATACTTTTCTGTAGGAAAGTGCTTTAGAAATGAAACAGCTGATTGGTCGCATTTAGCAGAGTTCCTGCAGACAGAGGGCATTGTTATTGACAAAGATGCAAATTTCAGGCACTTGCTTGGTTTTCTAAAAGAATTTTTCAATAAAATGGGTTTTGAGAAAGCAAGATTTAGGCCGTCATATTTTCCATATACAACTAATTCAGTAGAAGTAGAAGTCTTTCATCCTGTGCATAAAAAATGGATTGAGCTAGGTGGAGCTGGAATATTCAGGCCAGAGGTTGTAGTTCCTTTACTAGGCAAAGATATTCCAGTATTAGCCTGGGGCCTTGGTTTAGAAAGAATGATTATTGATTATTATAAACTTACAGATTTACGAGATATTTACAAGAATGATCTCAAGCAATTGAAGGAAATTAAGCCTTGGATGTATAATGCCAACCGTAACATTGAATAGGAAAGTAATCGAGCAATTAATAGGAAAGAAGCTTCCTACTGAATTACTGAAAGAAAGAATTGCAATGCTAGGAACTAACTTAGAAGATATTAACGAAAAGGAACTTGTTATAGAGCTTTTTCCTAATAGGCCTGATATGCTTTCTGAACAGGGATTTGCAAGATCTCTTTCCTCTTTCTTAGGAATAAAAAAAGGATTAAGGAAATACGAGCTTAAAAAATCTGAAGTAAAAGTTTATGTTGATAAAAATACAAAAGAGATAAGGCCTTATACAGTCTGTGCAATAATCAAAAATCTCAAATTAGATGAAGAAAGATTGCATGGAATAATTCAACTGCAGGAAAAACTACATATCACTCTTTGCAGAAATAGGAGAAAAATAGCAATTGGAATCTATCCTTTAGAACATATTAAGCCGCCTATTTACTTTAAGGCATTAAAACCATCTGAGATTCTATTCCAACCTCTTGATTCAAAAAGAGTAATGACTGCTACGCAAATATTAAAGGAGCATCCTAAAGGAAAAGAATTTGCTCATTTATTAGAAAAGCTTCCTATGTATGCTGTTTTCCAGGATGCAGAGAAAAGAATTATGTCTCTAACTCCCATAATTAATTCAACCACTACAGGAAAAGTGACTACGACAACAAAAGAGATATTCATAGAAACCTCTGGTTTTGATCTTGCAGCACAAAAAATTTGTTTGAACATTTTAGCAACAGCCTTTGCAGAGATGGAGGCTTCTATCTATAGCGTGGAAGTTGTATATGACAATAAAAGGATAATAACTCCTGATCTCTTTGCAGAAAAAATAGCCATAGATTATAATTATATTAATAAAATATTAGGAATTACACTTGCAAAAAAAGACGCACAAGAATATTTGATGAGAATGGGTTTCGGCATTGAAGGAGATAAAGCAATAATCCCTCCATACAGAAATGATGTCTTGCATCAGGCTGATCTTGCAGAAAACATTGCAATTGCCTATGGGTATGAAAAGTTTATCCCTGAGCTTCCAAAAATTTCAACAATAGCAAAACAGCACCCATTCGCGAGTTTCAGAAAAATTATTACAGAGTTGTTGATAGGATTAAATTTACTTGAAGCAAATACCTCTGTTTTAACTAATGAAAATAATCTCTATAAAAAAATGAATTACGCTAGTGAAGAGATCACAATAGAAAACCCTAAAACAAAGGAATATGCAATTCTACGCACATCATTAACCCCTTCTCTCCTTGAGATACTGTCAAAGAACAAGCATCATGAATACCCACAAAATATCTTTGAAATAGGAACTATTTTTGCAAAAGGCTTTTCAGAAACAGGATTGCAAGAAAAAGAGGTACTTTCTTGCGTTCTTTCCAATACAACCGCTGACTTCACAAGAATCAAGCAAATCCTGGATTATCTTATAAAGAATCTTGATCTCTCTTATGAAATAGAAGAGATAGAGCATCCAAGCTTTATTCCTGGAAGGGTTGGAGAGATTTTAGTAAAGAAAAAGAACCTTGGCTTTATAGGAGAGATTCATCCAAAAGTGTTATGCTCTTGGGAATTAGAAACTCCAACAGCAGTTCTAGAATTAAATCTTTCTGAATTATCTAAAATGATACACTACTCTATTTAATATGGCTAAATTAATCATACCAAAAACCTATGTGCAGGAATTAGGAGCACCACTTATTTTCTTAGCAGGACCTATCAGAAGCGCACCAAATTGGCAGGATGAAGCCATAAATCTTCTATTTTCTCAAGAACCAAATTTAGTTATTGCTTCTCCAAGAAGAGGAGTGAGAGATAAAATTGCTGCACACATTGCGACAGGAGATGAAAATTATTTTCCAAGACAAAGAGCATGGGAAAGACACTATTTAGATATTGCTTCTAAAACAGGAGCAATTTTATTTTGGTTGCCTGGCGAAGCAGAACACGATTGCCAAAAAGTCTATGGCGCAATGACTAGGGTAGAAATAGGGCAATGGATGACAAGATATAATTTTGATAAACATGTGCGTTTCTGTGTTGGAAGTGACGGCAAATTTCCTGAACTAAATATCATTGAATTTGATTTAAAAATGGATGCTTATGATAAGGATATTAAAAAAACATTAGAAGAAACTTGTTCTGAAGCGGTGCGATTAGCTCATCAAAAATAGGTCAAATTCATAATTATTTAAAATGATATAAAACTTTTTCAAAATCAACAATTTTATTGTTTTTAATTTTAATTCCTTCTTTCTCTAACATGTGAATTTTTCTTTGTATTTCTTTTCCTGAAGCTTTTCCATTAAAACCTCCTAGTAATCCGTTCGAAGCAATAACGCGATGACACGGGACAATAGGAGCATAGGGATTGTTTCTCAAAGCTTGACCTACAGCCCTATATGCTTTTTTATTATTTAAAGCCATTGCAATCTCCCCATATGTACTTATACGACCGCAAGGAATTTTTTTGACCATTTGATACACCTGTTCATCGAAACTCAAATTGAAATTAACACTTCTATATTCCTTTTTTAATTTCTTAATCTTTTCTTTAATTAATGAATTTTTCTTTCTTTTGATTGTAATGCCTTTAATTATAGTTATAAATTTAATTATATTGAATTTATCTGAAATAGTGACATTCACCATTTCTCTGCCACTTTGTTTCTCTATTTGATATCTTAAATCATATTTTTCCAATAAATTTTTGTAAAGAGAGATGATATCTTTATTGGAGTTGGAAAAGTGTGTTCTCAAATTGCTTCCATTCTGTCTTAGGCAACCTTCAGCATCCCATAAACCCTTTAATATCCAGCAATAACTTTTTCTGTCAAAGAAATCAATACATTTCAACGGTTCATTCTTGAAACTTTTGAGAAATATCCAAGCTTCCTTTGAACATATTTGAGTGTAATATGTTTTGTTATAGTAGGAAGTAACTCCATTCGGGAATGTTCTATATCCGTCTTTGATTATTGAGAATTTTGGACCAATGTTAGACCAATTTCTAAATTTACTTGTAAAATATTTCATTAGATCTACATCTTTTGTTGCGAAGCAAATTACATAGGATGTTCTCTCTAAAGATTTTTGATGTCTAAAGGAACCATCACCTAACAACAAACCAATGATGTAAGCCAATTCTTTAGATTTTTTATATGCTCTTTTTGGGAGTGGTGTAATTAGCTTCCTAAAATCAAGCTTTGCAGCTTTTTTTGCATTGTTTAGGTTTCCAAAGTGCCTTTGGCAAGCGGATCTTATTGATATAGGCAATTCTCTTGCCGAAGGAGATTTACCAATCTTTTGACTCTCCAATTTTAGTAATTTTATTACCTTCTTTTTTGTTAATCTGTTACGATCATCCCACCTTCCTTTATTTAATTTTAGTTCGTGGGCTTTCCAATATATACTTCCAACAGTGCGGTTTAGTTTTTTGCTTATTTCTATGTAACTTAATTTTTTATAGTTATCTTTAAGAAATTTAACATCTTCTTCCTTCCATGTTTCCATATCGATTTATAGTAGAATAGATATTTAAATATTTATATTTTTTATAAGTAGTTATCTCTAATTTAGTATTCTTGAATTACATCTTGGCTTAAGTAGAAACCATTCCAAAAATAAGAAATATTTAAATAATAAGCATTTTTCCAAGACTATGCACAATAATATCAAGCTCATAGCAGGAAGCTCAAATCCTATACTAGCTGAGGAGATTGCGCAGCATTTACATGTTTCTTTAACAAAAGTAAAGCTTTCCTCTTTTTCAGACGGAGAAACCTATGTCAAGATAGAAGAAAACATGAGGGGAGCAGATGCCTTCATCATCCAATCAACCTGTTTTCCCGTAAATGAAAATCTAATGCAACTCCTCATCATGATTGATGCATTAAGAAGAGCATCCGCAGATCGGATCACTGCTGTAATTCCTTATTTTGGATATGCAAGACAAGACAGAAAGGCAACTTCCCGAGAGCCAATTACCGCTAAGTTAGTTGCAAATCTTTTAGTGGCAGCAGGGGCAAACAGAATTGTAACTGTTGATCTGCATGCTGATCAGATTCAGGGATTTTTTGATATTCCATTAGATCATTTAACAGCTCTCCCAATAATTGCAGAATACATAAAAAACAAAGAAAAAAATAATTTAGTGGTTGTAGCACCTGATGAAGGGAGAGTAAAAGAAAGCTATGAATTGGCAAAAAAATTGCATCTTCCATTAGTTATTATAATGAAACAGCGCTCAAAAGAGAAGCTTGATTCTTTTGAAATGATAAAAATACTAGGAGAAGTAAAAGGCAAAGACATTATTATGATTGATGATCAAATACAAACAGGCGGCACACTGTATAATGCAACAAAAATTTTGAAAGAGAATTTTGCAAATAAGATATATTTAGCATGCACGCATCCAGTATTAGCTGGTCCTGCCATTGAAAGGATGCAGGATTCAGATATTGAAGAGCTTGTTGTCACAGATACTATCCCAATTAAAAATCATTTAAAAAAGATAAAAGTATTGTCTCTATCTCAATTGTTAGCAGAAGCCATTAAGAGGATCCATAATGCAGAATCAGTAAGTTCCTTGTTTGAGCAATAAAAAATTTCCTTCATCAAGAGGTTGATCTCTTTGTTTTGCCAAAATCTTAGTAATAATTCCTCCTTTTATTTCTAAAGCGTCTAGGAAAGCAGAAGTGCACGGCCCAAAATCAGATTTTGTATATCTTCTGTTAGATAAGATTCCATGCTCGTAAACAACTACTTTCATATCATCTTCTAAATCCTGAAGTGCTTCTATAATATCTTCTTGGCGTTTCCAAATGCTTGCACAATAATATCGTAAAGCAACCCCATCAACTCTATAGAGAAGATTCTTTAAATGAATGCCCTCTCGCTTTTTCCTCCCTATAAAACCTAATTGCAGTAATCCAAATTCCCTTGCATAGGTTAAAAACTCTTTTCCATAGACTCTGCCTAATGCCTCCCTCATATCTTCAGCAATATGAAAGTTAGAGTTATCTTCCTTGTACCACTGTTCAAAGTAGCTAAAGTGATGTTGAGAGGAAAGGCTTTGCATAAAATCTCTCCTATTAATGTTAAAGAAATGCCTCATGCCAAAAACATCACTCTTAGTTATATAAGGCAGAATCTCTTCAATGGGTTTATCTTCTAAAATCACCTCTAACATTTCATTTAAAAAAGAAACAAACTTTTTAAAGGTTGCTTTCTCATTTCTATAGTAAGAAATCTTTCGGAGGAACTATGGCAAATGAAGAAATCATTGGCTTTCATAAGGGATCATTAACGACCTTAATTAAAGAGAGGCAAGAATTAATAAAAATGGTTCAGGTTGTTGAGCAAATTATTCAAATGCACGTCAAGGAATTAAAAGATCTGGGTGTTGACATCGAACAAGAGAGTAAGAAAACAGAACAGAAGAAAAAATAATGCTTATCCTTTTTGTTTTTTTCTTAAGAGTTTTGCTAAAAAATAGGTTGATCCAAAGATAATAATTCCTGGAACTAATGTAATTCCTAATGTGGGTGCTAAAATAGATGTTCCTATAGTTGCAATGCTTCCAGCCCCAATGCTCTCTAAAATATTCACAGCTTCTTTAGTATGGTGTTCAATATTCTTTGCAAAAGGATCTAGCTGCATCACTAATTTGCCATTTTTGAAAACACGGATTTTTTTATCCTCTTCACTTGTAAGAATAGATGTATTATTATGTAATGAAGCAGTGTATGCTGCAGAATGCCGTGTTCCAAATCCTTGGAAGGTTTTTGTGTTCTTGATATGGACAGCATACGCTACGAGAAATCCTTTAGGATTAACGACACAAGCTCCATCCAATAACGCTAATGCTTCTACTCTTCTCTGATTTTCAAGGATATTAAAAGGCTTAACATCTTGAGGAAGAAGCGTTTCATACGTAAGTCCGTCCCTCTGGATGACAAAGAGGCATCCCTTTTCTTGCTTGGCTATTTTAATAGCTATATCAATAAGCAATTTCTCTACACTTTTGATAGAACTCTCTTTTTTTGATTTCATCAGAACTGCACTCTTTTGGAAAGAAAGGTTTAGTTAGCTTTATATATTTTTTCATCCTTAAAATATAATGGCTGAACCAAGAGAAAGATTAAGAGAAATACTTTGTCCAGATTCTGAGGTAGACAATGCTATCAAGATTCTTGAAAGGCTCATTGAATTAGGCGAAGGTGCTCATAGAGAACATGTCATTACCGAAGGATGGAATGAAGAAAAATCTGCAATTCTTCGTAGACTACATTATGGTGGTCTTTTAGGAAGTATCACTACGGGTAACCGGGAATCATATTACCTAAATCATGATGGTAAAGAGTTATACAAGCAATTAGTTAAAGTAGAGAAACATTGAAACTTCTAAATTACCTGTTTAGAAACAATAGAAATTCAAAGGCTTTTTGTACCAGTAAGGTACAAGTTTCTTTGTACTGGGCGTTCAACTTCTAAAGAGACGCCGAGACTGGGATTTGAACCCAGATGCCCGTGAGGGCCAGGCTTTCCAGGCTTGCACATAAGTTTTCTTATTCTGTGCCATACCGAATTAGGCGATCTCGGCTTTTACAAGAAATAAAATTTTTTAATAAGTTTATAAAGTTTTAGAAAGTGAGTACGTGTTTAGTTTCCAATCATCTCAATAGAAATCTGCACACCTTCAGGAATATGAACCCTCATCACTAAACGCAATGCCCTTTCATCCATCCCTAAATCAATCAATCTCTTATGAATTCTCATTTCATACCTTTCCCATGAAGCCTTCCCTTCTCCATCAGGGCTTTTTCTTGTTGTAACCTTTAACGTTTTTGTTGGCAAGGGAATAGGTCCGCTCATCTGAACTCCGGTTTTCTCAGCAATGTCTTTAATGGAATTACAGATAGTATTCAACTTATCAATTTCAGGGCTTGCTAAATTTATCCTTGCCTTTTGCATAGTTTAAGTGTTTAAAGTATGATTTATAAAGATTGCGTTATTTTCTTTAAAAACGTAAGTATATTGAATAGAATTGGACAAGCTTACCGAAAGATTTTTATTTAGATTCACATATTTCTGTTTAAGATGAATATCAAAAAAATATGTTACGAAGAACAGTTAATGGGCTATATTCTTTCTACTGATGATGGAAAATCTCACTTTTTAAAGATAAATTCCCAGTTAAAACTTGAAAGACTTCTGCAATTAAAACCAGATGAAGAATTAAGGATAGATGGGGAAAATGTTAGATATGAAAGATTTAGACAGGAAACACTCTTAACAGCAAGAGCTGTATATTCATCAGAAATAAGTTTGGCTGATTTTATCGCAAAGGAGATTGGACATCGAGAGCGGGCAACCAGTTATTTTGGTTTATTGCCAAAACTCACTCCAGGTAGAACAGGCCATTAAGAAGAGATCAATTTATTATTTAAAAAATTGGCGAAAGAAAGATTTAAATAGAGTTCTAAAAATTGCAACACTACAATAGGAGGTTCATTAATTGACAGATAAATTTACAGAAAAGATTATTGAAATCATGAAAACACCGGAGAAGATTCGCAATATAGGGGTGTGTGCGCACATCGATCATGGAAAATATTAGTTACAACTAATATCCACTGAGACGACCTTCAGCGATAATCTTCTTGCAGGCGCTGGTATGATTTCTGAAGAATTAGCAGGAAAGCAATTAGCTCTTGACTTTCATCAGGATGAACAAGACAGAGGCATTACAATAGATGCTGCAAATGTTTCTATGGTTCATACATCTGAAGGACAAGACTACCTCATTAATTTGATTGACACTCCAGGCCATGTTGATTTTGGCGGTGATGTAACAAGAGCAATGCGTGCTGTTGATGGCGCTATTGTCTTAATAGATGCTGTTGAAGGGGTCATGCCGCAAACCGAGACTGTATTAAGACAAGCTCTTCGTGAAAGAGTCAAGCCTATTCTCTTCATCAATAAAGTAGACAGGTTGATTAAAGAAGTAAAGCTAACGCCGCAAGCAATGCAAGAGCGTTTTATTAAGATTATTAGTGATGTCAACCGGCTTATTGAGGTAATCGCTCCAGAAGAATTCAAGGAGAAGTGGAAGGTTCATGTCCAAGAAGGAAGTGTTTGTTTTGGTTCTGCTTTCCATAAATGGGCTGTTTCTTTTCCCTACATGCAAAAGGCAGGCATGACATTTAAAGATATTATTCAGGCTTATGAAAAAGATACTTCAAAAGAACTGGCAAAAAAAGCTCCTCTGCATCAGATAGTTTTAACCATGGCTGTAAAGCACTTCCCTAATCCGATGGAAGCCCAGCATTATAGAATAGAAAAGATCTGGCATGGTGAAAAAGAGAGTATCATAGGAAAATCATTAACAAGCTGTGATGCAAATGGTCCTATTGCCTTTATTGTTACAAAGATTGTAATTGACAAGCATGCAGGAGAGGTTGCTGCTGGCCGTTTATTCTCAGGAACAATTCATCAAGGTGATATAGTTTATATGAACATGGCTAAAAGAGAAGTAAGAGTTCAGCAAGTAAATGTCTATAGGGGTGCTCAAAGAGTTGCTATTAATGAAGCTAATGCAGGCAACATAATTGGGTTAGTCGGTTTAAGAGATACCTATGTAGGAGAAACAGTAAGCACTGCTCCTATGGAGCCATTTGAAGCAATTAAGCACATCTTCGAGCCTGTAGTTACTAAGAGCATTGAAGCTAGAAAGCCTTCTGACCTTCCCAAATTAATAGAGGTACTAAGGCAAGTTGGCAAAGAAGATCCTACAATCAAGATAGAGATTAATGAGCAAACAGGAGAAAATTTAATGTCAGGAATGGGTGAATTGCATTTAGAAGTAATTGAAAACAGGATTAAAACAGAAAAAAACGTTGATGTAGTTACTTCTGAGCCTATTGTTGTGTATAGAGAGACAATCAGAAGAAAATCGCCAGAAGTTGAGGGAAAAAGCCCGAATAAGCATAATAAAGTTTATTTTATAGTCGAGCCATTGGAAGACAATATTTATCAAACCATGAAAGCTGGAGAACTTCCTGAAATGCGTATCAAGAAGAAAGACGATAACGTGATTAAAACTTTAGTAGATTTAGGCATTCCTACAAAAGAAGCAAAAGATTTCAAAGATTTCTACAAAGGGAATGTGATGATTGATGGTACAAAAGGCATTGTTCATATTGGGGAGATTATGGAAATGGTCTTGGATGGCTTTGAGCAAGTCATTGATGAGTGTATCTTAGCTCGAGAGCCAGCAATGAAATTGAAAGTGACTTTAACAGACACAAAGCTGCATGAAGATGCTATACATCGCGGTCCTGCCCAGATGCTTCCAGCTATTAGGGAGAGCATAAAAGGATGCATGGAGCAAGGCGGTGCTGTTCTTTTCGAGCCATTGCAAGTACTGCAGATAGAAAGCCCTGCTGAATTTTTGGGAGAAATCTCTAAATTAGTGCAGAATAAGAGGGGTCAATTATTAGATGTAAAGCAGGAAGGCGAGCATATAACGGTAAAAGCAAAACTGCCTGTTGCTGAGATGTTTGGTTTAACCTCTGACTTGAGAAGCGCAACAAATGGACGTGGCAGTCACTATATTGTTGACCAAATCTTCGAAAAAGTTCCTGACGAATTGCAGCAAAAAGTTATTGCGCAAATCAGAAAAAGAAAGGGTTTGAAAGAATTGGAATGAAAAAGTATTTAAGGAAGAAAGAATTTCTCTAAAAAATGACAAATGTACGTATGAATTACAGTTTATCACCAATGAGCATAGAAAACATTTATAGATGTCTTGGCCAGGCAATAGAAGCAAGAAGATCCATAATTTCTCATCGCCATTATATAGATATAACGCAACAAGTCCTCTTAAATGAACTTGTAGTTGATATAGAAGGGCATGAAAGTAGTGTAGAAGAATCAATAAAGGAATATATCAACCTAGTAGGTGCGCCCAATTTTGTAGAGTCAGGATCAGATTACTCCTTAATGGAACGAGTTCTTGAAGAGCACGGAAAAACATTAAAGAGAAAATTTCTTGGAATCTTTGTAGGCAAACATGTTGTTTCTAAAACAAAGAGTCTTGAGGGTGTTTTGGCAAGATAAAACAGATTAAGTAAATTTCTTAAATCATGAATCAATAAACAGCTTATCTCCAAATATTTCTCTTGCTTTATCTTTAATGTTTAAACTTATATATTCAATCTTCTTCTCAAATCTTTCTTTTTTCTTTTTCTCTCTCTCAGTCTGCGTTTGTATTTCTAAAAAAGAAAATAGTAATCTTCTTTTTTCTTCCTCTAAGTTAAGAAATTGTTTTTCTATTTCTGTTTCCTGCCAATCATACAGATTCCTGTTTTTATACTGCAATATCTTTAACCTTTCATCAGGAAAATTAATTTTTGCTTCCTGGATTAATGAAATAATCTCCAAATTTTCATCTTCTGACAAAGCCTTGCTGAAATTCTCAATGTAACCCTTAATTAGGTTGCTTTTTTTAATATCGCCATGAAAATGTTTGGAAAGAAGCTTAAGGTCAATCTCTTGTTTTACACTAAGATTTTCTTTGGATAGATTTATGCGCTCTTGTTTATTCTGTTCTTTCGCCGCAATCGTCGCTTGGTACACAGAATTATTAGTCAAGTCCATTAAGTTTTTTTCTATTTCGCTTTTTTTGCTGTTTATCTCTTCTAGATCTTTTTCTAATTGAGATATAGCAAGATTTGAAAGAATATCTTTTGTTTGCTCGAACTCAAGAAGAAGGCCATTAAGCTCATAAAGGAATTTCTCTCTCTCGATTAAATCTTTATTTGCATTAAGAATCTCCTGAAATTCTTTAGTAAACTCTTTAAATGAGTCTTTTACTTGGTTTAATTCCTTCCCGATTAAGATAGTTGATTTGGAAAAACTAAGGTTAGATTTTATTTTAAAGCTGTCAAGCAAGGAAAAAATGTTTGCAAAATAATCTTTATCCACTAGAAGTTTCTCAAGATCCTCTGTTAGTTTATTAAGATAAGAGCAATATGTCTTAAGATTCTCTTGAACTATTATCTTTATGCGCTCTTGCTCTTTTTTATCTTCTAAGTTAATCTGCTGTAAGATTGCAATCTCTTCTCTAAGTTCGGAAATAAGGTCTAAAACGCTTTGCCTTACTTTCTCTCTAATAGTTTGTATTTTTTTGTCAAGAACCTCTAATTCTGTTGTAATAACAGGTTTAAGCTCTGAAACAGATATTTTTTTAGTATCTTCTTGAAGTTTTTTCTTCTTTCTAAAAAAATCAAGCCAAATCATCTTAATAGAAAAAACAGATAATTCTTAAAGATTTCTAATTTTGAGGCTTTACCTTATTTGTAATAAAATACTTCTTGTCTTTTACATGCCTTTCATACAGCCTTTTAGTATACCCTATATTGTCTATGTCCCTCTTCTTTATCTCCAATAATTTTAGCACTTCCAATATCTTCTTCTTTGCCTTAGCAACTTCCTTAGGCCTTGCTAAAAACTCTATCTCCATATAAGAGCCAATATGCTCTACATGATTAATCTCAATAACCACTCTTTTGTCTTTTTTGTAAATATAAGATTCAGTATGCTTCCTCTTCTTCACCCATTCATTAAATCCAAAATCTTCCAATAGCGCGATAAAATTGTCCAAATGGCTTGTGTCTGTTAACTCAAATTCATACTCCCTCTTGACAACAATGCCATCACTCCATAAATGCTTCAGCCTTTTCTTGAAATTAACAACAAACTTCTTTCCGTCATATCTAATGCGAAAGGCCTTTTTTGGATATCCTATTTTTTGCAGTGCAAAATAGTCATCGCCTCTGCTTTCCTCTTTTTCAAATCTTGCAATTGCTTTTATCTTTTTTCTTAAAGAATTTACATCATGAATTTTTACTTTTGTCTCAACCTCAAGCCAGTGTGCCATTTCTACCTCTTTTTATCTTTTAATTAAATAAAACATGCTCTATATAAATTTAATGGTGAAGGATTTTTTATTTTATCCATTTGTAAAAAACACAAATTTTAAAAAGAAGCTATTGTAAAATAAGTAAAAAAGAGTGATCTTATGGAAGCTAATCTAAAAGAATACGAAAATTTCTATAAAAGATTTACCTGGAATAAAGCAAAAAAAGAGATTCATTGGTTTCCAAACAACAAATTAAATGCTGCCTACAACGCAGTTGATAAGCATGTAAAAACCTGGAGAAGGAATAAAGTAGCTTTATACTATGAAGATGAAACTTCTTCTAAAAAATACACCTATCAAGAATTAAGCGAGTTATCAAACAAATTTGCAAATGTCTTAAAAAATTTAAAAGTTAAAAAAGGCGATAGAATATTTATCTTCCTTCCTAGGATTCCAGAATTATATGTAAGTTTTCTAGGAATTATAAAAACAGGAGCCGTTGGAGGAACCTTGTTCCAGGCTTTTGGGCCTCAAGCACTAGAAGACCGTTTAGGTGGAAGCGAAGCCTCTATAGTGATTACTGATAATGAACTGAAGAAGAGAATCCATAAAATCTTGTATAAGCTTCCAAATTTGAAAAAACTAATTATAGTTAATGGAACAAAATTGAAGAAAAATGAGATTAATTATGAAGAAGCAATGAAGCAAGCTTCTAATAAATTTAAAGTAGCTCAAATGCATCCAAATGATCTAGCGTTTATGCTTTATACTAGTGGATGTTGTCATAAAGATACATTTATTCAACTTGCGAACGGAGAGATTGCAAAAATTGAATCCATTTATAATAATAGACAACCAAAACCAATAATCAATTTAACTCAAAATCCATTAAAACAAGAGATAGACAAAGTTGAAAAAATATACAGGTATGATTCTCCAGATATTCTGTATTCTATAAGGACATCTTCTACATCTGGAGTATTCACACAAAACCATCCGTTTTTTACGGTGGATCAGAATTGTAAGATAATACAAAAAGAGATAAAAGATTTAAAAAAAAATGATTATATTTTTTCAATATCAAAAATAAATTTTAAAGGGAAAAAACAAAAATTACCAAAAATAATGTTCAGCGAAAGTTCAAACAGTGGCCGATTCAGACCCAAGAATATTCCCGCCATACCAAGATATTTAAACCCTAGATTGAGTCAGATTTTTGGCTATCTTACAGGAGATGGCAATATAGATAAAAGAAGTTTAGTTTTTACTGATAAAGATATGTACTTATTGCGTCACTATAAAAAACTTCTAAAAAAAGAGCTTAATGTAAATTCTATAATTAGAACTTATCAGCGACAAAGGTTGCTAGTTAATAGTTCATTGCTAACAGAGTATATAGGCGAGAACTTTAGTGAGATGGTTTATAAAAGCAATAAAAGAAATATACCAAAAATAATTCAAAAAAGTGAACAATCATGCGTAGCTTCTTTTATTAGGGGTATATTTGACGCTGAAGCAAGCGTAGGGCCGGCATATTTGAAGTTTACATCTACCAGTGAAGAATTAATAAGAGTTTTACAATTATTACTCAAAAGATTTGGTGTATATTCACAATATTACGATTACATTCAACCAGCGAGAAAAATTCGCGATCATTTAATAAAAGAAACTAGAGCCTATGACATATACATCTCAAATTTTGAATCTTTATTTAGTTTTCAAAAAGAGATAGGTTTTTCTTCCAAGAAAAAGATTAAAAAACTAAAAGTTTTGGTAAATGAAGTAGCATCCAAGAAACATATTGAGAAGGAGAGATTTCCCATATTTAATTTATTAAAGTCATTATATCAAACTGTTCAAATTTCTGAAAGAGAATCTATTGCCTTAGGTCTTGCCAAACATAAATACTTCAATAGGGCCGGAAAAAATAAATTGAAGGAAATCATGCAGTTTATAAACTTAAAATCTAATGAAATAAAAAATCTTGATGTAAAAATAGATAGAGAAAGACTTCTATACCTATTTAAAATTCAGAAAAAGGAAGCAAAAAAGATTAAAGACTATTATTTAGCAAGATTAAAAGAAAGAAGATTAACCCTCTTAGGAGATTTGTTTTCAACATTCGAGAAACTTACTAAGATTAATGCCCATCTTGAGAAAATACTTTCTGTAGATTTGATTAAAACAGACTCTGAATTTGTTTATGATCTATCAGTTGAAAGAAACCACACATATTTGGCGAATGGATTAGTTGTCCATAACTCCACAGGCAAGCCAAAAGGGATTATTCATAGGCATTATGCTTGTTTACAGGAACATTTAACTGCAAAATGGGTTCTTGATTTAAAAGAAGATGATCTACTATGGTGCACTGCTGATCCAGGTTGGGTAACAGGAATAGTCTATCAAATTCTGGGAACATTAAGCAACGGCGTTTCAGAAGTCATTTACAATGGAAGATTTAACGCTGATAATTGGTATAAGATTATGGAAAAATATAAAGTAACTGTCTGGTATACTGCCCCAACTGCTATCAGAATGTTGATGAAAGAAGGAAGTGAAGTAGCAAAAAAATACGACTTAAGCAGCCTAAGGCATTTATGCAGTGTTGGTGAACCTTTAAATCCTGAAGCTATTCGCTGGGGACATAAAGTATACGGTCTATGGTTTTATGATAATTGGTGGCAAACAGAAACAGGATCTATGATGGTTTCTAATTATAGGTGCATGAAGATTAAAATAGGGAGCATGGGCAAGCCAGTTCCCGGAGTTAAAGCAGCAATTGTTGATGATAATGGAAATAAAGTTAAAGTAGGAAAAGAAGGGAATTTAGCCTTAAGACCTGGATGGCCTGCAATGTTCCAAGGTGTCTGGAAGAATGAAGAAAAGTACAAAAGCTACTTCAAAAAAGGGTGGTATCTAAGCGGAGATCATGCTCGTTTAGATAAAGATGGTTATTTCTGGTTTATAGGAAGGGCAGATGACGTGATTAAGACAGCTGGAGAAAGAGTAGGTCCTTTTGAAGTTGAAAGCGCTTTGTTAGAGCATAAAGCAGTTGCTGAAGCCGGTGTCATTGGCAAGCCAGATAAAGAAAGAGGAGAGATAATTAAAGCATTTATTGTCCTAAAGAAAAATTACAAAGATAGCGAAAACTTAAAGAATGATATAAGCAATTTTGTTAAAAGGCATTTAGCAGGTCATGCCTATCCAAGAGAAATTTCCTTTATCAAAAGTTTGCCTAAAACGAAAAGCGGAAAGATAATGAGAAGAGTCTTGAAAGCACAGGAATTAGGATTGCCTTTAGGAGATACTTCTACGATGGAAGAGTACTAAATTTCTTCATAAAAAATTATTCTTCCGTTTCTTGACTCACGATTTTTTCTAATTCTCCCAAAATCCTTAATTTGAATTTTACATCAGCTTTTCTACTTAAACACTTTCCCTGTTTCCAAACTCCAAAAATACAAATCTAATTCATCCATAGAGATGTTAATTTTTTTGCTAAAATCTTTGAATTTTTCCTCAATTTCAAAATAATTTTTTTTAGTTAAGGTTTTAGGAATTTCATTAATAACTCCAAGAGAGCATAGGTTCTTCAAAATATGCCTGTCTAAAATGGCTAAATCTTTATAGCCGATGTTGCGCATTAAATGACTAACTTCTTTTAAGCCAAGACCCTTTACATTCTCAAATAGATAAAAACGCAGCTTCTCTTTGTTTAGGCTCTGGATTTTTCCAGATATCTCATTAAACTTTTGTTTAGCATTTTTAAGATATTCTGTCTTGTGGTTGTGAAATCGTGTTTTTTTTTGCAGTATAGGAGCTATATTGGAATCTTTATTTAAAAAATCTATCTTCTTTAATTCTTCAACAGCCTCCCAGCATTTTATTCCATTGCTTTGCGGTGTTAACAAGCAAAAACATAGTTCATAAAAAATATCTTCTTTTTTCTTTACTTTGCCAAATTCATTAAGTCTGTTTTTTATTTCTTCGCTCTTCGCTAAATAAGCCTTAGGCAAGTCCATAATAAATGTTATTCTAAATAGATTTAAAAAAGTTGGTAATTCTTGAGCTATTAACGTATGTCACGGCTGTTTATTTCTCCCGAATACTTGCAGGGACGAAATTTTAGTGCAACGATGCCGAAGGCAAAATTTTAGAGTTAAAGCGAACTTTGGGATGGCGGGAACGCCAGAAGTTTTTATAATATTTCAGATTGTCGCCGATTTATAAAATGACTGCGAAGCAGACAAAATATCCAAAGGACTAAAAAGTTGGGGGCTGTTTGTTTTTGCTTCTTTTTCTGAAAAAGAAGGCGGTTTGAGAGGGGGCGTCTTTCAGAAACATTTATAAGTATGTGCGGATATGTCTATAATAAGGGGGCGTAAAATGTCAAGCAAAAACGTTACGTTAAAGATTGATTCTAAGATTTATGATGAATATAGAAAATATTGTAAAGAGGAAGGAATAATAGTATCTAAGCAGATTGAAAAATTCATAAAAGAAGAATTAAAAAATAATAAGAAAGGGGTTAAATAATATGGCATTGTTATTTGAGGAATTGGTGAAAAAGAATAACTCACCATTACTAAATATGAAAAGAACAGTTTTCTTAGAGCCGATAATAAACTTACAAAGAGAAGTGCTACAAATATTTGATATTCTTGTGGAAGATTCTGGTTGGTCATTTGAAACTTTAGAAAGAAAAGATACATCGTATGCTACACACGGTTTTCATAGGTATCCTGCAAAGTTCATACCTCAATTGGCAAGAAGATGTATAGAAGAACATACTCGTAAGGAAGATATTGTTTGTGATCCATTTATGGGTTGTGGAACAACATTAGTAGAAGCATTAGTTTCTGGAAGAAAAGCAATCGGAACAGATATAAACGCTGTTGCATGGTTAATAACCAATGCAAAATCAATACCAATAAATCCCGATAAACTAAATAAAGAAGTTGAAAGAATATTGAACGACATAGAAACTTATTTACTATCAAAAAAACAGACCCAAAAAACTTTATCTGGATTAAGAATTAATCCAATAATCCCTAAAAATGAAAGAATAAATTACTGGTTTCCAAATGAAAATACAAGAGAAGAATTAGGTATAATTTTAGGACGTATAAACGAAATAAAGGATAAGAATATTAAAAATTTTTGCTTATGTGCTTTTTCAAATATATTAAAAGGTTCGTCAATTTGGTTAATGAAAAGCATCAAACCAACAAGAGATTTAAATAAAGAGCCACAGTCACCATATAAATCATTTTCAAGACAAATTAAAATGATGCTTAGAGGTAACAAAGAATTATATGATTTGATGCCCGAACAGGTTAGAAATAACTTGAAAGAGTATTTTATTGCTAAAAAGCAAGATGCAAGAAACTTACCATGTGAACCAAATTCTGTTAGTCTAATTATAACTTCTCCGCCATATGTTACATCTTATGAATATGCTGATTTACATCAGCTAACTGCATTATGGTTGGAATATGCAAAAAATGTAGCTGAATTTAGAGAAGGATTTATCGGCTCAATCCACAAAAAAGAATTTGATTATAATGGAATAAAGAGCGAAATAGCTAAACAAGAGATAGAAGAATTAAGTAAAAAATCAAAAAGAGAAGCTGAAGCTGTTAGAAATTATTTCTTTGAAATGCAACAATGCTTTGAAGAAATGCATAGAGTTTTAAAACCTAAAGGAAAGGCTTGCATTGTCATAGGCGACACAGAATTAAGAAAAGTGTCTATTTTGAACGCAGAAGTCTTTGTAGAGATTATGTTAAATCTAGGTTTCAAAATACACAAGGTAGTCAAACGAATAATACCATCAAAAATATTGCCACAAACGAGAGATTCAAAGACAGGTAGATTTACATCAAATCATAAAGCTGATAGGTTAGCTTATGCGTATGAATATATTATAATGATGGAAAAAATATGATGAGGTAATAAAAATGCAATTTTCGGATTTGGTAAAACTTTACGAAGAAAAGAAGAAGAAGTTTGGAGCAGAAACGTATAAGCACATTTCTGCTCTTTTAAGAGAAGCCAAGGAACTGCATAAAAAAGATTGGTTGAAACACCCAACAGCTAACAAAGACCATGAACAATCTTGGAGAGCTTTCAAAGGTAAAAATCTTGAGAAATTGATAATGCACATAATCAAAGATGAAGTAAGAAGTTTGGGGCTAAACATAGTTGAAGGGAACAGGCTAGAGAGAACAAATAGTGGAAATTTATCAAAAGAATTAAGCACGGTTAAAAGAAATCTTCTGGTTGATTATGGTGAATTTGGTTCTCATCTGCCAGATGTGGATATGATAATTTTTGATCCAAAAAGCTTCAAAGTAATAGCTGTAATCTCAAGTAAAGTAACATTAAGAGAAAGAATTGCACAAACAGGTTATTGGAAGCTGAAACTTTTGCAAGATGGGGCTACAAAACATATTCGGGTTTTCTTTATAACCCCTGATGAAGATGGAACGCTAACTATTAGAAAACCAACCAAAAAAGGCAGAGCAATAGTGGAAGTAGACACAGATGGAAGCTATGTTATGAGTGAAACATCAGTAGAAGAAAGCGATAGAGTAAAGATGTTTGACAAATTTATAGAGGATTTAAGGGGTTTACTAAATGGAAAAGGAAAACGATAAACCCGTTCTTGAACCTACTACATTGTGGGATTTTCCAAAACAAAGTTATGGCAAAACTTCTAAAGGTAACTGGAAATTTAATGGAGTAACTCCTGCTGGCGTTATCTGGAATATGTTACAAAGATATACTAAACAAGGAGATTTAGTTGTTGATCCCATGTGTGGTAGTGGAACAACAATAGATGTATGTAAAGAAGAAGGTAGAAAAGTTATTGGATATGACATTGCACCAACAAGACCAGATATAATCCAAAATGATGCAAGAAAGATACCTTTAGAAGATAATTCAGTAGATATGATTTTTATTGATTCACCATACGGAGATAATGTAAAGTATTCTGACAGCCCCGATTGTATTGGCAAAATATCAGCAGAAAAAGAAGAATTTTATCAAGAATTAGAAAAAGTATCTAAAGATATCCATAGAATTTTGAAAAAGGGTAAGGTTGTTGGCTGGGTTATTGGAGATCATTGGCGTAGTAATTCTGAATTTATACCCGTTGGAATAAAAATTTATCAAATGCTTGAAAAATATTTTGAACCTGTTGATGTTATTTGTCTTGCATCGCAATTATCTGAAGTTTCACGAAGTGAAATTTGGGGATTTTTTGCAGGAAAATCCCAGATAATCGCTGTTAGTAGACCTGAGCCGTAGGCGAGAGCCTGCAAGGCGTGGCTCGGAGCGAAGCGGAGAGAGTAAAAATCAATCAGGGTGGGAAATAAATCGGCGTGTGCGATATATTAATAAATAACTTTATTTTTAATTAAACTATGAAGCTTAAATTTTTCAATGCCACAAAAAAAGAGGTTGAAGAACGGAAGTATAATGTTTTTATAGGAATTAGTTTAGGAGTTCTGAAACATCTCACAATAGAAACAGCAAAAGAGTATATTGAATGGGCATTGAAAAATACAAAAAATAAAGTTGCTATCTTAATCGCTGACGAAATAGCTAAATTCAATTACAAAATTTTTAGTAATTATAGTGGGGGGAAATCTGAACGACGAGCAATTAGAGAAGGCGACAAATATTTTGATTTTTTCCAAAAAATAATACAAGAATTTTCAAAGGAAGAACAAAAGAAAATTCTAATTTTAAGATGGAAAGACATCTGGAACGAGAGAAGGGAAAAAATCAAGCAAATTTTAGACGAAGAATATAAGTCCAACAAAGAGTTTAAAGAACAAGTGCAATTTTTCTTAAAGAAATATTCAGACAAGAGAAACAAAGATTTAGATAAAGAAAAATTGGATTATTTATCACAATACATTCTTTATGAATTGCCTACTTTGTTGGACGGAATTGAATACAAAAATGAAAAATATCGCCTTCTCCTTTATCCAACATTTGAAAGTTCTGGAATGAGCGAAGTCGTTACAAAAATCCAACAAGGAAAGATTTTCCCGAACCTAAAGAAAAAATTGAATTTAGCAGAAAAAACTGCGATGGTTGAAACTTACTTGGAGCACACGCACTAATTTTGGGCGGGCAAGAAAATTGATTTTTAATTGATTTTTATTTCTACTAACATGATGATATCATAATTTTTCTTATGATATCATACTAAAATATGGTGAAAGCAAAATATATTTAAATACCAAATGAATTGATAATTTATGTCAGAATCACAAAAAGAAGGAAAAGAAAGATTTCTTGAAAAACTTAAAACCGAACTAGAAATAAGAAACTTTTCAAATAAGACTGTTAAAGGATATACAAATTCCGTCGCTAAATTTTTAGATTTTGCTGATGGAATTAAAGATAAAGAAATGAATGAGGATTTGGTTAAAAAATATATTCAAATCAAGATAAAAACAAAAGAGCCGACAACAATCAGTCATGATATTTTCGCAATCCAGTTTTTCTTTGATAAAGTTTTAGGGCTAAGAATTTATATCCCAAGACCAAAAAGAAACAAGAAAATTCCTGAAATCCTGACAATTAATGAAATTAAAAAGATGATTGAAGTTACAGGAAACATAAAACACAAACTAATTTTAAAAATATTGTATGGCTGTGGTTTAAGAGTTTCTGAGGTGGTAAATTTAAGAAAGAAAGATTTGAATTTTGATGAAAACATTATTCACATAAGGATGTCTAAGGGGAAAAAAGACAGGTTTGTTAATATTCCTGAAAACGTCAAAGAAGAGCTAAAAAGCTATTGTTATCTTATCGATGATGAAATTTTGTTTCCATCAAATCGCAACGGTAAACTGACAACCGCAACAATTCAGGCAATAGTTGAAAATTCGGCAAAAAGGGCAGGAATAAAAAAAGAGGTTTATCCACATTTATTGAGACACAGTTTTGCGACTCATTTGCTCGAAAGAGGTATTGATCTGAGAATAATTCAGAAGCTCTTGGGTCATAGCGATATTAAAACCACACAAATTTATACTCAAATAAGCCAAGCTTTAATAAAAAATGTAAAATCGCCCTTGGACGATTCATGAATAAAGGCATCGAAGAATATAAGAGATTACTTTGATTTAGAAAATTTGAAAACAAAATTATGAGAACTTTCTATCTGCCAACACACGGTTAGCCATAAAAATCGAGATTTTATACGTTTAGGTGTCGCTAACATTACAGCTTAGTTATTCTCTCTTCTTCGCTAAATACCTCGCTGCTTTCAAAAGAGCAGTGCATCCCTGGCCAGCAGCAATAGTAAACTGGTATTCATGAACAGAGCTGCAATCTCCTGCTGCAAAAATTCCATCTATAGACGTTCTTGTGTCACAATCTATTAAGATGTGCTTATGCTCGTCTAATGTTAAAAATCCCTTCACAAATTCCGTATTAGGTATTCTTCCAATTTCAACAAAGATGCCTTGCACCTTCAAAATTTTTTCTTTATTTTTTTGTTTATATCTTAATCCAGTAACAAATTTATCTCCAAGAACCTCTTTCGTTTCCGCATTATGAATTACTTTTACTTTGTGGTGTTTCTGAATCCTCTCCTGCAGATATTCATGAGCAGTGAAAGAAGAAGTTAAATTTACAATAGTAATTTTTTTAGCAAGATTTAAGAGAAAATCTACAGCTTCTAAAGCAGAATCCCCCCCACCTATAACAGCCACTTCCTTTCCTGCGAGTAATGGTCCATCGCAAATAGCACAGTAATGCACTCCCTTGTTCTTAAATTGCACTTCACCATGAACATTTAATTCTCTAGCTCGTGCTCCTGTTGTAATAATAACCGATCTTGTAAAATAGTTTTTCGTAGAAGTTTTTACTGAGAAATCCTTACCTCGCTTCTCAATTTTTTCCACCTTTACTCCTAAAACGGGCTTTACTCCATTAAATTTAAGTTGCTCCTCCATCAAGCTGGAAAACTTAAACCCCTTCATTTCTTTAATTCCAGGATAATTTAGTATCTCTCCTGCTTCAAGGAATTGCCCGCCAAAGTTCTCAGAAACAAGAAGAAACCTCATTCTTTTACGAGCAGCATAAATTGCAGCAGTGCATCCAGCAATGCCCGACCCAATAATGATAGCGTCATATTTAGCATCTTTCTTAGAAGAGCTTCTTAAAGATTTTCTCATATTATTTTTCATCTTTCTTTAAAAAAGAATAAAGACTTAATAAACATTCCTCAACTAATATTTTACTAATTATAGAGTAGTAAAACAAACGAAAGGTTTATAAAGTCAACCAAATAATTGATTTCTATGACAGATGATTATGAAGCACATTATCATGGGTATTTAATTGCAATAGAGCAAGCAACTCCTAAAATTGACCCAGAAAATACAGCAGTAGATGTAGTATTGACAACGCTTTCAGGAGATGACTATAGAGCAAATTTTGCTACACTAAAATTTATTAAATACATGTTTGAAAAGAACAGGAGAACAGGAGAATGCGCTTCTGGATCCTATTTCTGTATGCCTGGACTAGTGATTGTGGAAAGAATTGATGAAGAGAAAATAAAAAACACGATTGACGATTTAATTAAAAATAGAGAGATAGAAGAGTATTTCAGATAGCATTTAATTAAGGTAAGTTTCTTCTAATGCTCTAATAACCTGCTCCTGATTCCTTTCTTTTCCAGATTCACCCACTATCTCATAGCCATGCTGTGTTCTGCGAAAATAAAGTTTCCCGCCATTTCTTCCTCTTAAATAAGAAACAGGGGTATTCTGAATATGTCCTGGATGACCAAGTCCTGCTTCAAGATTTCCTTTACCCAGTTCTTTTCTAAGGTGATCAAGCTCTCGTTTGACTCTTTCACTCCTTCTAGCTTCTTCTGCTAATCTTAGGAGACGTGGATGGCTTTCAAGAGCACTAGTAAGAATTAATTTTTCCAAGACAGCATAACTTAAAATCAAGAAAAAAGCAGAAAGAATAATAAATAAAAAACCAAAAAAAGGATAAAGAAACAAAGAAGAGCGTTCAGATTGGCTAATAATATTCCCCACTACAGTATTCCTCAAGCGAAAGAAGAAAAAGATTCCTAAAAAGAAAAAAGACATGCTTAACATCAGAAAAATGCTCCTCTTTTTCATAAGAATATAGTAATAATATGATATATAAAACTGCTGGTGTCTAAACATAATTTCAAACAGACCAAAACGTTAATAAATGAATATTCCCAACAAAAAAACATGAAAGACTTAAGAAAGTACGGAAGATATTTCTTGTTATTTTTCTTCATCCTTATTATTTATCTTTCCTTCTTAATTGTAAAACCTTATTTAGTAGCCATCCTAGGAGCAGTGATCCTCTCCTATATCTTCAGTCCCGTCTTCAACAAGCTCAACAAGAGAATAAAAAACAGGACACTATGCGCAACACTTGTTGTCATTATTGCCATGGCCATCATCTTTCTTCCATTAATCTTCACAATTAATGTTATTTTCAAGGAAGCAAATAACTTTTACCAAGACAACACAGGAGAAGAAATAGCTGCATTTCTTGCAAATAATGTAGGTCATGGACTGCAAAACTATCTGCAGCAGTTTATAGATCTTGGATACAAATTCTTGCAAGAACTAGGTTCTCAATTGCTTTTCTCTCTTCCTACTAAGATTATAAGCTTTTTTGTTCTCATCTTTAGCTTCTTCTATATGATTCGTGACGGTGACATCATAATGAAAAAAGTCATCGAGCTAATACCACTAAAGAAAGAGATTAAAGAGAGATTCTCAAAAGAGTTTAAAGACATTACATATTCTACTGTATATGGGTTATTTGTTTCTGGTTTCGTTCAAGGAATCTTAGGCGCTCTTGGCTTTTACCTTTTTGGAATAAGCAATCCTCTGCTTTGGGGATTAGTCATAATGATTCTTGCAATCCTTCCATTTGTCGGCCCTATCTTAATATGGGGTCCCGCAGCACTCTACTTGTTATTTAATGGAAGTACAGGAAGTGGTATTTTGCTAATAGTTTATGGATGCTTTATGATCTTACTCGAAAATATAATGCGACTAAAAATTATTAGTGGCAGAACAAAAATCCACCCTATATTAGTGGTTGTTGGACTTCTAGGCGGATTAAAGCTATTTGGAATTATAGGTATTATTCTTGGTCCGTTGCTTTTATCTTATTTAGTCCTTTCTTTAAAGGCACTGGCATACGGAAAAATTGATGACTAATAAGTTTTCTTCTTCAGAAAAAAATGAAGCAAAGAAAAAACCCGGAAAAATAAAGTCTTTTTCCTTACACCATCAATGACATCAAGAATGATGTGCAATACTAATCCGATTAAAACAAAACCCAAAAAAGGAAAGTAAATAGAGAAAATCCCAAGAAGAAGATAAAATTCTATTGTATGAAATAAATGAATAAAAGGCTTTTTCGGTCTTGGTAGAAGCCCTTTGCTTATCTTAATGCTTTCTCTGTAACAGTCTAAAAGAGAATATTTCTTAAATTTAACAACATAATACAAATAATGATCAACATCAAAAAGAAAACCTGAAAAAAATATTAGCAAACTATTCTGCAATCCTATAAAAGGAAAGAGTATTCCTGCTAAAAGGAATGAAGCGATAATATGCTGTCTTGTATACATGAACAAGGAAGATAAAAAGAAGATTTAAAAACATTGCGGAACAAAAGGCTTTGTACATAAAGTAAAATTATTTAAGGTAAGATAACTTATAATCTAAAAAAACTTGGTAACTTTAGTCTTATCTTTGTATAATATTTTGCCAAAAAATAAACCAAAACTACTAAAGGGATTGTAATAATCCATGCATACAAATCAGGTAATAAATCATTCAGTGATGTAACTTCTAATAATTTCAAAATTAATAGATAATGAACAATATAAACAAAAAATGCTGTAACGCCAAATATCTTTAAGATATTCCAAATTCTGAGTAAATATTCCTTAGCTGATTTTTTGTATATAAGATAGATTACAGAACAGATTAATGCAGCTTCGCCAATCGCAAAGAAAGTAAATGCAAATGATCTTCTGTAATAATCAATGTTATAGCCTAATAAATGCAAAAAGATAGAGAATAATAACGGAATGCTGCTTATAAATATTAATTTTTTATGTGATATCTTATCATCATTTATTAAGTTAATTAAGATTATTCCTCCAAGCATTATCGGGAATAAATTTGTAATTGAAAACCACCCCCTAAAAAAAGCATTTAATACTAAACTGCCAAAAATTAAAAAGAAGTTAGTATTATCTAAATTTGGTTGCCTGGGAAAAATAGAAGCTAATGAAGAATCATCCAACATTTTAGGAATCATAGACTGTAAAAAGCTAAAGATTATTATTAAAATGATTAAAGATATATAGCCAATTTTAGAATTTATTCTCTTGATGTATTTATAGAGAATTATTAAAGACAAAGCTGTAAAAATAGCAGTCAAACCTATTCCCTGTATTGCCTCTTCCCATCCGATATAAGTGATTATATTCCACATTATTATAGTAAATGGCAGGCTAATTAAAACATATTTTCCGTATCTCCTGAAAATTTCCAAAAAAGTTCTCTTCCTTGTTGATTTATTTATCTCTAACCTCTTTCTAACTAAAAGAAAGACACTCATCCCACTCACAAATGTAAATAACAATGGCGGTGGCACCAAAGTTCCTGAATTGATAACTTCTACATAATAAGGGGGATTTGTATAGATGTTTGATACAGACAGATAATCAAAGATCTGAACTGCAACCATTATAACTATTGCAATCCCCCTAAAAATGTCCACATATTCTAATCTTTCCATTTTAACCGCATTGCTCTAAAACTTCTGAAATTGTTTTAACTTCAATATTTTTCTCTTTTACATATCTTAATATTTCATCAATATCGTTTGGATGCGTTGAATACTCTCTGCTCAAGTTTGTCCTAACATGATGCAACATGATTATTATCCAACTATTGTTTTTTTCTGCTTCATCTATCCAAGACTTAACCTCATTTAATGAAGTAGAATTAATAAGCCAAAATGCTTTTAGATTGTATTTATCTATGCTGCTAATGTTATTTATTCCAAATTCAGATGTCCTGACTGACTGATAATATTGTTGAGCTATATCTCTAACTTCGCTATCATAGTCGCCATAAGGTACAGAAAGTGAATTAGCATTAAGGCCTTTTTCTTCCAATATTAGTTTAGATCTCTCTAATTCATAATTTATTTCTTCTTTGTTTAGCTTAGTTAAATAATTGTGATTGCAAGTGTGGCTTCCAACTTCCCAGCCATTATCTCTTAATTCATTAATGTCATCCCAGTTCATTAAAGTTTCATTCTCAAATTGGCTTCCTACTAAGCAAGTTATGACATAAGTAGTGGCTTTCAATTTATTTTTTTGAAAAATCGGAAAAGCCTGTGTGTGTTGGTCTTTATATCCGTCATCAAAAGTAAAAGTAATAATTGGCTTATCACACTTTTTGTCTTGTAGTAAAAAAATGAAGATTAGGGTAAAAATTAGTGCACTAATCAGAATACTAAGCATAATCTTGTTTTTCATAATCTAAATTAATGCACGAGATTTATAATCCTTATTATTTGGAAAAAGACTTTAAGATAGTTATTTAAAGAAAAAAACAAGAAAGCAACAAGTGCCGGGATCGCATAATCTGGTAGTGCGCCAGTTTCTCTAAAAAAGAAAGGCGAATCTCGAAAACTGGTTTCCGCAAGGATATAGGGGTTCAAATCCCTTTCCCGGCGTCTTTCTAGAAGTTCGAATATCTTGAAAAAGAAGCTTGCATCTTCATGGTACAAAAAAATTTTGAATTTCTGTTATTTCTATATCAAAAGAAAGAAATCTTCGTAAATCTTAAAAATCGTCATACACTGGGCTTTTTAATCTGTTCTGTAATTATTTACTAAAAATTATCTCCTTTTCTTAGATTTAGCAGTATTTCTCCCAGACAATGCTTGACCAATTTTAGAATCTAATTCAATAATCCTGTTTTCTAAGATATACAAACGCCTCATTCCATAAAGAATTCCAGCTAATGCTCCTAAAATAACATATAAGAGTAATTCAGCCATATAATCACCTCTAAAAATAAATTCAGAAAAACAAGTATATAAATGTTTTTATTTCCTGTATGAGAGTAGCATTCTCCCTTAGATATTTTTTGCTTAAAACTTTTTTAACCTCACTAAGAAAGAAAAATATCATATCTCAAAAGACTCTTCTTTTTTCATTTTAGCCAAAACACTTTGTACATCTGCACTTTTTAATGTGTTCCTCCCATGAGTTACCATCTCTTCCTTCAAAGCCAAGAAAATCTTCGATAGATATTCTTTCATTGCCTCTTCTAAAGAATGCACAGATTCTTGGTTCACGCGGTTAATTCCGTGCTCTCTAAGCAAAGCAATAATTTTCTTCCGCTTAATTAATGTATTATTAATTTTCTTCATTTTATTAATTTTTACTTAATGCATTAATATAAAAAATTGTTTGAAATGAATATGGAAATTAAGGAAAAATTGCCGGAAAAGGTACTCAAATTCGATAGGCACAGTAAAAACTTGATTCGCTAACCACGCCCCACTATATTGTATTACCATTCCTTTATTTTTCATGCCTCTCAAAGTTGTTACAATCTTTACTTTCTGAGAAGGTGTAAGCGATTCTAGAGTATATGTAAAAAGCGCTCTGCCAGAAAAGTCATATCTTTCAGCAAGAGACTTTCCATATTTAAGACTATAGCCCTCTCTCAAGAGGGTATGTACAAGCGAGGGAGGATTGTGAAAAAAATCTTCTGGCTTCAGAAGACTCACATGAAAATCTGTAATCTGTTCTACACTAGTCTTCCGAGTAATAAAGGCTACATCTATATCCCGAGGTAATGCTTTACCTTTTACAAAAGAACCAAACAGGATAATATCAAAAATTTCCTTGTCATTCAAGAATCTTTTTAATTTACTTTTTATTAAAGATACGGTTTTTGAGTCCATAAGCATAATCCCTTAGTTTTTCGGCATCTTTTTCGCTTAAACGAAGATTGTAAGACATTGTGTATACTTTGAAAATGCCAGAAGTTTCTTGATAGATATCACTAAAGTATTTTCTAAGAAGAGAAAATCTATCACTATGGTTTTTTGGTTTAATCTTCATTTCTTCATAGATGAGGTAATCGCAGAGAATCGCAATAGCTTTAAAGAAATCCGCAACAGCAGCATTAAATCTCTTCTTTTTAAGATTATCGTCTCCAGACGCAAGAAATTCTTCTGCATTCTTCAATAAGTCGGTGTGCATATTAATGGATTAATAGATTATGCTATTTTTAAAGCTTTCTATTAATACATTAATTTGTAGTATACGGTTATTTTTGCATGGTAATTTTATCTTATATTTTGTAGCAGTCATTTTTTATCAACCCATTTGAGGAATAGTCCTAATAAGCTTTCG
>Ga0209541_10002734_pt1 | contig 33087 bp, 30 predicted proteins | sample RifCSPlowO2_01_FD_184027 | JGI IMG/M metagenome (GOLD analysis project Ga0209541, IMG submission 184027) | Groundwater microbial communities from Rifle, Colorado - Rifle CSP2_plank lowO2_0.1 (SPAdes) (version 2) | ecosystem: Environmental > Aquatic > Deep subsurface > Groundwater | place...
CGGGGGGTGGTTCTATGTGTATAGTGAGTTGTCCATCGGCGGTATATACATCCTCTACAGAAAAGTTTTTTAGTGTATATCGATCAAACGTGATTGATCCAAATGAACCGATAAATCCTCCTCCGGGCCGGAGTTCCATATTGTTATAAAAAAAAAGGAGATACCGTTTCTCTTTTTCTTTGCCAAAAAGACTGTCAGCATGGGCAAGTAATTTTTCTCCAAGGATTATATGTTTTTGTGCTGTGGCGACTTGTTGCTTGACTTCGTCAAGCACCTGTATTTTATAGCGCAGTGTGGTGGAAAGCTTGGATAGATGAGCCTTGACACTCCCAACCTGTACGCGCAGTTTTGCAAAGCGGGCAGCAGTTTCATCTATTTGAGCAGAGCTTTTATCCATCTTGGTCAGGAGTGTAATGGCTTTTTGAGCGTTTTCAGATAACTCAATTGTCCCTTCTATTGTTTTGATTGCATATTCTTCGATAGAAACCAAATCATCAAGAAAAATTGCCAGATAAAAGAGGGAAAAAGCTGGACGCGCAAAGCGATAGGTTTTTTGTGTTGCGTCAAAAAAAAATGATGCCGTCTGGATATATTTCTTTGCTTTCACAAGATTGTATGTTTTGATTTCCCGAAATCCTGCATAGGTAAAAATTGCTCCTCCCATAAGTGGTATGAGAAAGAAGAAGTATGCTGCAATAAGTATGATGAGGAAGTATGCAATGGATTTTCGAGCGTCAATATGAGGGGTAAAAGGTTTTTTTTTCGTGGATTTCTTTTTTTCCAAGGGAGATGTGAGATTCAAAAATATTTCCCGTGACGCGGAAAACGAAAACCACAGTATTTTGGTTATAAGCTCTGTTGATGATTCTTGACCAACAACGATAATTTTCAAAGGTATTTTGCTCTCATATTTTTTTGAAAGGAGGGAAATAGCATCTTTTTTTTCAGTAAAAAGAGCGATGAGTACTACTTTTGAAGGTAAAGCAGCAGTCTTCAACAATGTATATATAGTATCCTTTTGATCAAAAATAAATATGTAGTCGAAAGAAATAGATGATGGGGTAAAAAAAGAGGTCGCGAACATATCATATCCATATCCAGTGAGTGTTTTTTTTAACGCATGATATGTAGCGTTTGGTTGCTTTGCAACAAATAGAATTTTGCCTTCATTGGCAACTTCCTCTGTTTGTATGTGCATATCATAGATTATAATAAGTAGATGCATTGATATGAACAGTAAAATTATTACGTATCAACCCCGATTAATTCCGATTAAATCTGGATTAGATCGGGGTCAACAAATAGAGGAATTATCAATAGTTAAGAAAAAGAAAGTATTGGTTGGCGGTTGTTTTGATATATTTCATATTGGTCACCTGACTTTTCTGAAGGAGGCAAAAAAACACGGAGAGATGCTTATTGTCGCATTAGAAAGCGATGAGTTTATACGAAAGAAAAAACAGCGAGAACCCTTTCATACACAATACGAAAGAGCAGAAATTCTCGCTGCGTGTGAAATCGTCGATATAGTAATACTGCTTCCTTTTTTCACCTCATCTCGCGAGTACGGTGAACTCGTAGATACAATAAAACCCCACGTTATAGCAATTACTGAAGGAGACCCACACACAAACTACAAAAAACAACATGCAGAAAAAATAGGGGCTTCAGTTGCTACAGTCACACCCAAAATCCCCGGTCATGGAAGCACTGCCATCCTTACTATTTTAAACGGCTCATAAATCTCCACGTTATGCGCTGCCGATTTTGTACATGCCTGTTCCGCAAACGGGGCATTTACCTTTCATTGCAGGTTTGCCGTTTTTCATGGTGACTTTTTCTGCATTTTGCGCTTCTCTCTTTGTTTTACATTTGACACAATACATCGTAGTCATGATTTTCACCTCCCTTCAATCATCTCATTATATTTTTATGATACCCATAAGATTAGCATAATATATCAGAAATTCAACAAGAAGAATGATCGTGATAATAATGCCTGTTTTTTTTAAATCATGTAGAGCTGTGTTTTTTATTGTCGGATCAGTCTCGATATGATCAGAGTCAGCATATTTTGTATCGTAAGAAGAATGCTGCGGCGGAGGAGTGTCAGAGATTTTTTGCGTGGAGGGTGCAATCATTTGTTCATGGTGGGGTGGAGTATGGTAGGAAGTATCGTGCGAAAGTTTCTGGAGTTTTCTTCGATAACTACTCATTATTTTTTGCCGTTTTGTTTTTCTTGACATATAGTAGGTTGTTTTGATGGGAAAATTGTACGTACGTTCCACTAATTTTATCATATTGACATATATTTGTAAAGCAGATAAAATGATGAGAATAATGGTAGTATATGGATTAATTGGGGTAACCCTGTGGTTGATTGTGGTTAGTTTTTTTTTATACAAAATTACAGCTCATTATAGCCATCTTGTCGCAAAAACAAAAAAAAGAAATTTGGGTGAAATTTTGGAGTTTTTGATCGGGAAGGAAGAAAAATTGACAAAAGAGATGCAAATTGTCCAGAAGGAAATCCATGAGGCGCAAGAGGAGGGAAAATCTCATTATCAAAAAATTGGTTTTGTGAGATTTAATCCGTTTGATCGAGTGGGGGGAGAGCAGAGTTTTGTGATTGCGATTTTAAATAGAAAAAATAGCGGCATTGTGATAAACTTCCTTCATACGAGAGAGGGAATACGAACATATGCCCGTCAGGTGACACAAGGGGGGAGTGCGGAATATGAGCTGTCAGAAGAAGAAAAAGAGGCGATACAAAAAGCCCAGTAAAAACTCTTTCAATATAGTATGAATAAAAAAGCAGTTATTTTTATTTCCATTTTACTGTATCTTGTATCTGCGTATTTTGCATATTCTTTCTTTGATAGTAGTGCTGGAAAAGCGATCAAATCACCGCTTTCGCGCTATAGTGCTCCCAAAAATGGAGCATTGCCTTCGCAGGAGCCTGATGAACCCAAAACTGAACAATGCCCCTTAAACGGAGAAATGCTCACAAAAACACAGAAAGAAAAATGGGAAAAAAGACGACCACTTGGTGTCATGATTGAAAACCATCAAGAGGCACGGCCGCAGTCGGGACTCATGTCCGCAGACATCATCTATGAGGCGGTTGCCGAAGGCGGCATCACCCGATTTTTAGCCATTTATTATTGTAAAGATGCCCAATACGTAGGTCCAGTGCGATCAGCGCGTGTGTATTTTATTGACGCGTTATCCGAATATGGCGAGTATCCGCTCTACGCGCACGTGGGAGGGGCAAATACCGAAGGCCCGGCAGATGCATTGGGAAAAATCAGGAAACTGGGCTGGAATTTGTACAATGATCTCAACCAATTCGCTGTGCCGTTTCCCTATTATTGGCGCGATTATGAACGGTTACCAGGGCGGATTACTGAACATACGGTCTATTCGACGACGACGAAGTTGTGGGACTTTGCCCGTACAAAGCGAAAGTTGACTGAAGCGGACGAAGATGGAGTGCAGTGGGACGGCAAATTTGTGTCATGGAAATTTGAGGAAGAGCAAGAGGCAAAGGGGACCGCGGCAAACACCATCTCGTTTGATTTTTGGGATAACAAGCCAGATTATTCGGTGTCGTGGAAATACGATCAAGCATCAGGAGGATTCAAGCGTACCAATGGTGGAGTACTCCACATGGATAAAAATAACAATAAACAGATTGAAGCGCAAAGTCTCATTATTCTTTTTGCGCAAGAATCTCCTGCAAATGACGGGTATTCTGGAGGACACCTGTTATACAAGCTGATCGGAAAAGGAGATCTCATGGTTTTCAAAAACGGCGTATCGATCAAAGGCACATGGGAAAAAGAAGATGCGTTTGAGCGAATGAAAATGTATGATAACGCGGGAAAGGACATTGTCTTCAAGGGCGGGTTGATATTCATTGAAATAGTGCCAAAAGGCAATACAATAGAGGTACTTTAAAAAAACTTCTTCTGTAGTGTAGAATACTGTATTTATGTTGGAGCATATTATTCCTTCAAAAACACGCAGGAAAATACTTTCTCTTTTTTTCGAACATGTTGGCGATACATTTCATCTGCGCAAAGTTCAGCGGGAAGTGGGGGAGGAGATTAATGCGGTGAAGCGCGAGCTCACGATCCTTGAGAAAGAAGGAATCCTCAAAAAAGAAAGAAGAATCAACAAAGTGATTTATTCACTTGACCCGCGATATTTTTTGTTTGAAGAATTTTTGCGCATATGCACAAAAACAAGCGCATTCGCCACGAAGCTGTTAAAAAATGTAACTCGGCTTGGATCTCTTAAATATATCGTTTTGTCAACAAAATTCGCAAAAAGACAAAAAATATCAGAAGGAGAAATTTATATTCTTTTTGTCGGCACAGTTGTTGCGCCTGAAGTGACTACGCTCGTTGGAGAAGAAGAAAAAAAATGGGGAAGAGAAATTAATTATACTATTATGACAGAGGAGGAATTTCTTTTCAGAAAGAAAAATAACGATCCCTTCATGTGGTCTTTTCTGAAACAACCGAAAATAATGCTTCTAGGTAGTGAGGAGCACTTGATGAAATGATACGAAAAGTCCGCCTTGCACCGGTTATATTTTTTGTGTTTTTGGTGATTATTATTCTGATAGATTTGCCTGAAAATAGGACACTGAAGTTTTCATTGGGAGGATTCAAAGTTGATACCATTATTCATCCATTGCGTATTGATTTTCAAATCGGAACATGGCGGATCAAAAAAAATTTTTCGACACATCTTGGTTTGGATTTGAAAGGTGGTAGTCATCTCGTCTATGAAGCAGATATGAAAAAAATAGTACTTTCTGACAGGGAAGATGCTTTGTCTTCACTTCGAGATGTTGTTGAGAAACGCGTCAATTTTTTTGGCGTCAGTGAACCATCAATCCAAACGTACAAAACTGGTGATAATTATCGCCTGACGGTAGATTTGCCGGGTGTGCAAGATGTCTCGGAGACCATGGCACTTATTGGCAAAACTGCAGAGCTTGATTTTCGAGAAGAGGCTGCAATGTCATCGGCAGATATCAAGGAAGCAACACAAACGCCCGTCATCCTTCGTCTCACCCAAAAAACAGATTTAACCGGCAGACATATCAAAAAATCTTCCATACAGTTTGACCCCAACACAGGCAAACCAGTCGTCGCTCTTATTTTTAACGGTGAGGGAGCAAAACTTTTTGAAGAAATAACGAAAAGAAATGTGGGAAAGGCACTTGGCATATTTTTGGATGGTATCCCCATATCTGCGCCGACCGTACAACAGGCAATAAGTGGTGGAGAAGCTGTGATCTCCGGTGATTTTAGTGTGGATGAGGCTAAAAACCTCTCAATTGCGATAAATTCTGGCGCGTTGCCAGTACCCATCAAGCTCAAAGAGCTTAAGGCGATTGGCCCAACGCTTGGGGCAGAGCATGTGAGAAAAAGTGTATTTGCGGGAATGATCGGTCTTGTGGCAGTGGTGGTTTTCATGGTGAGCTACTATGGTTTTTTTGGTATCATCGCATCTTTCGCCCTTCTTATTTATGGGTTGATTACGTTTGCGCTCTTTCGCGCCATTCCGGTGGTGCTTACTCTTTCGGGAGTTGCCGGATTTATCCTTTCGATCGGTATGGCAGTTGATGCAAACATTTTGATTTTTGAGCGCATAAAAGAAGAGGAGAGGAAGGGGAAAAGCCGCGATATTGCCATAAGAATTGGCTTTGGCAAAGCGATTTCTGCGATAAAAGATGCAAATCTTACGACGCTTCTAGTTGCGTTTATCCTCTTTAATCCGTTTAATTTCAGCCTTTTCCCCCAATTTGGGCTGGTGAAAGGTTTTGCGCTAACACTAGGGATTGGAGTCTTGACTAGTTTATTTACTGGTGTTGTCATTACACGAAGGTTAATTGGTGCATTCTATAAAAATCAACCCCGATCAAAACCTCCGAATCGGAGGTCAAATCGAGGTAAAAAATAATACATTGTATGATTAATTTTTTGAAATATAAATTTTTTTATTTCATTATTTCAGGGATAGTGCTGGTTGTTGGTATTTTTTCGCTCGTGCGCTATGGTTTTGTATTTTCTCTCGATTTTACGGGTGGAGGTATCGTCGAATATTCATTTGATAAAAAAATCTCTCGTGACGTCATACAAAAGACAACACAGACAGAGGGCATAAAAATAGTTTCTATAGAGGAAACAGGGGAAAATCGCTATCTCCTTAAGACGGCACCCATTGATGAAAAAAAGGAAGAAACTTTGCGAAAAAAAATACAAGATGCACATAAGGTTCGCATTGAAACACTTCGCTTCGAGACGGTTGGACCAACCATGGGGAAAGAAACCGCACAAAAAACTATCATAGCCGCCATCGTTGCAATCATTGGAATCTTCCTGTATCTCACTATTTCATTCTCTCGCTTCACGTATGGACTAGCTGCAATTGTCGCGCTTATCCATGATTTTCTTATAGTTTTAGGAACGTATTCGCTCTTGAGTAGATTTTTGGATGCAGAATTTGATACATTGTTTGTGACTGCGATTTTAACTACGATGTCTTTTTCGGTCCACGATACGATTGTCGTATTTGATAAAATTCGCGAGCATACGAAAATCGAGACAACAACACCTTTTTCCCATCTCGCAAATAAAGCAGTTACCGAGACTATGGTGCGCTCGCTCAATAACTCTCTCACGATTATCCTGATGCTTTTGGCCCTTATTCTTTTGGGAGGATTAAGCATCAAATTTTTCGTAGCCACACTTCTTATTGGTACCATTACTGGCACCTACTCTTCCCCCTTTATTGCCGTCCCGGTTCTGGAGATGATGGAGGGAAAAAAGAAGCGTAAGTAGAATACCATTATTGCGCGGCCGCGCATATATGGTAATACATAAACGATCTAGAATGTTTTCAACTTTTTAAGAAGAATCTCTCGTTCGTTTTTGAGTTTTTTTTCGACGACTTCGTTAAACAACTTCTGCAAGATTTGTCCGACTCGTGGTCCAGGTTTTAGGTGAAGCGTTTTCATAACGTCATTGCCGTCTATTTTCAAATCTGTTATTTGAAACGGCTCTTTTTGCACTTCAACCAAGCGTTTTTTAAAGAGTTCATAGCGCCATGACGTGGGTTTAGCGCCTGATCCGATGCGGTCGGCATCGCGTAAAATGAGCATATCTGTAAGGTTTTCTTTTCCCACGTCGCGGATAAAGCGGCGGATTGCTTTATCGGTTTGCAATTCTGATACGGTAAACTGATGAAAACGCACCAAAGTGAAGAGGCGGTTTTTTTCCGTTGTGGAAAGCCGAAGGTCGTGAGCAATTTTTTTCACGAGATGCCCCCCAGCTACTTCATGGTTAAAAAACGTGATAAGTCCTGTTTTTTCATCTTTTTTAAACGTTGCGGGTTTGCCAATATCATGAAGGAGTACTGCCAAACGTACGATCGGGTCTTTTGCGCGGCAGCTTTTAAGCGACATGACGAGGTGGGTGCCCACATCGTAGATATGATGCCGTCCCGGGCTTTTTTGAGGAATGGAAAAGGCATAATCAAGCTCGGGAATGATATGCGCAAGAAGGCCGGTATTTTTCAGAAGCAGTATTCCATCTGCCGCATAGTCGCTTTTCAAAATCTTGAAGAGTTCATCTCTCACCCGTTCTTTTGAAATTTTGGCAAGAAGATAGCTATTTTTCATCAGTGCCGCACGCGTTTTATCCTCGATAGTAAACTCAACTTCTGTGGCAATCCGCACCGCCCGCATGAGGCGGAGCGCATCCTCACTGAAGCGCTTATCGGGGTCGCCGACCGCCCGTATGATTTTCTCTTTTATATCGGCAATTCCGTGATGGGGGTCAATGAGTTCACGGCCGTCAAAGGCAATCGCATTTATCGTGAAGTCACGCCGTGCCAAATCTTCCTCAATGTTTTTTGCCCATGTAATTTTTTGCGGATGGCGCAGATCGGTATAGTCTTCTTCTGTGCGAAAAGGCGTTACTTCAAAAAGATTGTTTTCGTATTTGACTGTTACCGTGCCGTATTCGTTGTGGTAAAAATTGTCAGCAAATAATTGTTGAATTTGCTCTGGAGTAGCGTTTGTCGTGAAGTCCCAGTTGGAAGGAGAAAAACCTCGCAGTAACTCCCGCAGCGCACCTCCCACAATGTATATACGATAATCTTTATTTTTAAAAACCGCCATAAAACGGGTGATAATCTCTGGTACAATAAACTCGTGTTTCATAATTTCTATTCTATCATGTTATCCCGATGAAGATTACTATCAAGCATCACTTCAGGAAAAAGCACATTACTCCTGAAGAGTTTCTCGAGGCATTTTTTACGACGAGAAAAATAACCGATAGAAACACATTCCTTCACCCGCCAAAACCCGCAGATATTACCCTCGACACATTTTTTCCCAAATCGCAGTGCCTGCGAGCTTTTGAGCTGTTGAAAAAGATATGGGAGAGGAAAGAAACAGTGGTGGTGTATACAGATTATGATGCAGATGGTATCACGGGAGGTGCTGTTTTATGGGAGACGCTCCATCTTCTTAGGTTTCATGCTATGCCCTATGTGCCCCATCGCGTGCATGAGGGATATGGATTTTCACAAAAAGGCATTGATGCGGTGAAAAAACTCTACGATCCGCGTTTGATCATCAGCGTGGATCATGGCATTTCAGCTGCAGAGAAGATCGCATATGCTCATTCTATGGGAATTGGTGTCATTGTCACCGATCACCATGTGAAGCCTGCTCATTTTTCTTCAAAAGCACACGCAGTATTTCACACGGAAAAGTTGTCGGGCGCAGGTGTTGCCTATTTTTTTGCAAAAGAGCTTTTCCAATATTTCAAAAACGAAAGGCTCGTCCAGAAAGAAACACTGACTATACTTACTGATCATTTTTCTTCAGATTACATCCTCCTAGCGTCAATTGGAGGGATCGCTGATTTGGTGCCTTTACAGGGGGCAACGCGAAGCTTGGTCAAACATGGACTTCTCGCATTTGCCCGCACACGAAGAAAAGGCATGATACACCTTTTGCGTGAGGCAGGAATTTTGGGAAAAGTTATGATGCCGTATGACATAGGTTTTATTATTGCCCCGCGCATTAATGCAGTAGGACGGCTTGAACATGCTATTGACGCGCTTCGTCTCCTTTGTACAAAGCAGGATGAGAAAGCGCTACAACTTGCTCGAAAAGTCGGACAAAAAAACAAAGAGCGGCAAGTTTTGGTCGAGGATGCTCTTGAGGAGGCAAAAAAAATTGTTGAGGAAGAGCGCGCGCGGAAAAAAAAGCTTTCAAAAGTGATTGTTCTTACTTCACGTACGTGGAATGAAGGAATTATTGGACTTATCGCCGCAAGGATAACTGAAGAGTATTATCGTCCTACCGTTGTTATCACCATGGCCGATGGATTTGCGAAAGGATCATCCCGTTCAATCCAAGGTTTTGACATTACTGCTTTTTTGAAGAAACATCAAAAATTTCTGGTAGATGTGGGCGGACACAAGGCAGCAGCGGGATTTACCATAGAGAAAAAAAATATAGAACCGTTTAAAAAAGCAGTGATTCATGCGGCAGATACGCTCCTTCAAGACAAAGATCTTGAACCAAGTATTAACAGTGATTTTAGCATACCTATTTCTTCACTTACGATTTCTCTCGTGAAAAGTATTGAAGGTTTGCAGCCGTTTGGAGTAGGAAATCCGCAACCTACTTTCTACTGCGAAGGAATGATTGTTTCAGCAGGAATTTTTGGCAGAGATAATAGTCATCTCAAAATAGTTATTGCAGATAACGAGCATGGAGATAATTCTTCTTCATTGCTTGAAGTCATTTTTTTCAAAAAAGCAGACCTTTTTCTCACTCTGTCAAAAGGACAGAAAGTGGCAGTGGTGTACACACTTGAAATTGATCGGTGGGGCGCAAGAGAAAAAATACGGGGAAAAGGGAAAGTCATTGTCAAGAAAGAGGCAACGTAGTATCATAAGGGACATGAAAGACATTTTTATCGGAGATGTTGCTCATCATATAGGAAAAGAGGTTAATTTATCTGGCTGGGCGACACATATACGAGATCACAAAAAAGTGATTTTCATTGATCTTCGCGACTCCTCGGGGGTTGTCCAACTCGTGGGAGATGAAACCATACGAGGAATTTCACCAGAGGATGTTGTATCTGTTTGCGGCATCGTGAAAAAAAGACCAGAGAAGCTCATCAACCCAAAACTTAAAACAGGTTCAGTCGAGATTGAGGTAAAAACTTGCGCGGTGATCAGCAAATCAGAAAAGTTGCCTTTTGATATGGGAAAAGAACAACTGGAGCTCACACTTCCCGTGCTTTTGGACTATCGTGGATTGACACTTAGACACCCTCTGGTTTCTTCGATCTTTAAAGTGCAAGAGACGGTCATTGATGCTTTTAGGAGTGGTTTGAAACAAAAAAAATTTACAGAGTTTCAATCTCCTGTCATTATCCCGGAAACTGCCGAGGGAGGCGCTGATGTGTTTGAAGTCAAGTATTTTGGGCACAAAGCATATCTTTCACAAAGTCCACAGTTTTATAAACAGATAATGGTCGGTGTTTTTGAGCGAGTATTTACCGTCAATAAAACTCTTCGGGCGGAGCCATCAGTCACCACCCGCCATTTGGCCGAGGTGACAACGCTTGATGTTGAGTTTGGATTTATTGATGCATGGACTGAAGTCATGGAAGTTGCCGAAGATGTGATCAAATATATTATAAAAGAAGTTGGGAGGCTTAATAAGGGCGAGCTTGTTCTTCATGGGGCATCTCTCCCAAAGGTGGGAGGTGCTATTCCTCGACTGAAGCTTAAAGAGGCACAGGAGATCATTTTTAGCCGAAGCGGAAAAGACGTCAAAGGTGAACCTGATTTATCACCAGAGGATGAACGGGAGATCGGTGCATGGGTACGTGATGAGAAAGGCTCTGATTTTGTCTTTATCACTCACTATCCGGTAAATAAGCGTCCGTTTTATACCCATGAAGATCCGAAAGACCCAGGATATACCTTGAGCTTTGATCTTTTGGGGCGAGGTATGGAGTGGTGTACGGGCGGGCAGAGGATCCATGATCTTTCGATCTTGCTGAAGAAGGCGCGTGAGCGGGGCATCAACATTGCAAAAAGTGAGCTTTATCTTCAGGCTTTTCGATACGGCATGCCGCCGGAGGGTGGATTTTCATTTGGATCAGAGAGAATTATCATGGGTATTTTGGGACTCAAAAATGTCCGCGAGGCATCACTTTTCCCGCGCGATATGGAAAGAGTTGATGTGCGTTTATGAAATTACATCATTTTTGTTTTTTGATTTTTTTTACACTTCTTTTTTTGTTTTATCCGGGTGATACCTATTATGCCCGTCTTTTTACCCGAGAGAGGCAACTTTTCGAAAAGCAGGACGTTTCCATCACCTATGATCGAAAGCCTTTTCCTTTTATGATTAATCCGTATCTTGCGCCTGATATTACGGCAGAAGGGGCATATATTGTGGATCTTGATTCATTTACTCCGATATTCCAAAAAAATGCCAATGACCGTTTTCTTCCTGCCTCAACGACCAAAGTTATTACTGCCCTTGTTTCTTCTGACATATATTCTTTTGATACGCCACTTACGGTGAAGCGGACAGTGACTGAAGGACAGAAGATGGGACTTTTTGAAGGTGAAAAAATGAGCGCGGAAAATCTCTTATATGGTCTTTTAATCCATTCGGGTAATGACGCGGCGTATGTATTTGCAGACAACTACTCTGGGGGATTTGATGATTTTATCGTGCGCATGAATCAAAAAGCAGTGGAGCTGGGTATGAAAAATTCACGGTTTAAAAATCCCGCAGGGTTTGATGATCAAGAGCAATATACCAGTCCTTTTGATTTAGCAATTGCCTCACGCGTGCTTCTTTCTCAATCTTCCCTCGCCAAGATGGTTTCCACGAAAAGTATCACCGTATCTGACGTTGATTTTACAAATTTTCATGCGTTGTATAACGTCAATAAATTATTGGGTGAAATACCGGGGATTGCAGGAGTCAAAACTGGCTATACAGAAGAGGCCGGGGAACACTTGATTTCCCTCTATAAAAAACCTGGTGATGATAAACGCTCACTGATTGTAATACTAAAAAGTGCTGATAGATTTGAAGACACCAAAAACATTGTCAACTGGCTCACAAGTAATATATCGTATCAAAGTTTTTAGTCAACTACGGTGAAATCTCGCCACACTTGATTATTATTCTCATTAAACTCCTCAATCCTTCCCCGTGGATCAGCTTCAAAAACGACGCGATAATCTCCAGGTATAACGTCGTCGGGTACGGTCCATTCAAGCTCCTGCGATGTACTACCTTGTGGTGAAATACCGTCAACCCGCTTGAAAAAAGGAGGGATTTGATTATTTCCTTTTTCATCGAGGATACTCCATCTCACCTGAAAATCTCTGCTTTTATTGCCAGACGGATTGCGAGAATTGTTTCGAAGTCTCGTCCGGAAAAACATTTTCTGTCCCTTTTTAATCATGACACTATATTCATTCAAGGTATTTTTCTCAAAAAGAAATCCTGGCTCCAGATCATTTTTATATTCTTCTGTACTGGGAACAAGATGATATTCGACAGCTCCATTGGTAGTTGTCATTGTTTCTCCTGATTCTTTATTTTTCGATACTTTGAAAAAAAGTTTGGTATCAATAGGAGTTGGTTCAAAAATTCGTATGTTTGTTATTAATTCATTTATATTTACGTTGCCTTGTAATGCAATTTTATCTTGTTCTATTTGCGATCGAGAAAAATGTGCATTGTCTACACGCAATGTCCCTTGAACTATCTTTTGAGAGGGAGTAAATACAGAGATGTTTTTCTCGCATGTTGCTTTTTCTCCAATTGAAATAGGCAATGAATAAGTAAGCATGCCTTGTTTTAACACATCATTTTCAAAGATATTGACTGATGCGGTGGTGAGATCATGTCCTCCGTTTAGATAGAATATATATGGTGTCTTATTACATGAAGTAATTCGAAAAGAGAGTGTTTTTTCTTCTTTATTTATGTCTTCTACAGTGAAGATAACATCATGTTTTTGATCGGTAATGGAATCATTTTGGGAGAAACCGTTTTCTGGAAATGTTGTAAAAAGAATAGTCTGCATTAATTTACCCTCTATATATGGTTTTGATTCAAAATTAAACATAAGACTATCAAACACATTGTGTAAAAACAGATCTCGTTCTTCAGGAGCACTTAGATTATTAGTAGCAAAAGGAATCCACGCGGCAACAGGCAAATTATTGCCTGATATATCGAGATCATATTGTTGGATGGTATAAATTCCCTGTGGTTTTTCGGTATTAATTTTGATAATTTTCTCATCCGGCAGCCATCTCAAATATTTTTTTGCATAGGGACCAAAATGAGCATATTTTTCTTTGTGCAGCAAACCCAGAGCGCCCATAACATCACTGCTATTTCCATATTCTTCTAGTAGGCATGACTGATCTTGACCCGAAAAGGTATTAGTTTTTATGGTAGGAGAATTACAAACCATTGAGTTCGCATGTTCTGCGCCCAGATTATGACCGATTTCATGAGGAATAAGACGAGAAAAAAAATAGGGCTCATTTTTACCATTGTAGACTATCGAGGTAATGGAGCTATCAAAGCTAACTGTTTTATCTTTGGTTTTAACTGTAATATTTACCTTGCCCATAGTGCCCATGCCTTCGTAGTTTGAGCGTTTATCTGTCATAATAATCACCAAATAACTTTCATATGAAGTGAGATCAATACTATTCTCGAACGCAAAAGTTATCAGTTTCTTCGGTAACTTTGCGTTTAGTGTTTCTAGTTCGTAGCTTTCAATATTAAAGGCATATATTTTGGGTTCGACAATAAAATTAAGTGACAGCTTGTTATATGATTCTTCTTCAAAAAATTTTCCCACGGTTTCATTTAGTTGTTGAGTGATATATGGTATATCAATTCCCAAAGGAACAGTGTAATCAGTGTCTTTTAAAACAAGGGTTAATACATTCTGCTGTCCGGTCGTTTTTAATTGTTGCTCTTCAGTTTCTTCTAATTCAACAGCGATAAGAGAGGTATTTGTATTTTCGGAAGACCCGTTAGTTTTGACCGCATTAGTTGCTTTTACCCTGAATCCATAGCGGAATAGAGATGTAGGTACAGGATAAAAATTCATCTCTTCATCTGTCTTATCTTCAACAAATGTTGCAGTTTCAAAAGATGTATTCTTCTCAAAATTATCAAAGATATAGGTATTTACGGTTCCCTGTGTAGATACTCGCTTTTCGAGAATTTCTTGTGTCTCTTGAGGAAATTGTGCAAGTATATCGCGACTAAATGCTTGCTTATATACTTCTGCAGGACTTTCTTCAAGAAGCGCAAGTAATGTTATCGTTCTCTCTTGTGCTTTTTGAGAAAGTGTGGGAACCAGTGCTTTTTTTCCTTCTTCATCTACTTGTTTGTATTGGTTAAGTAGTCCTAACAGACTTGTATTTTTTTCCTCTATCTCTCCCCGTAGCTTTATCAGTTGTGCAGATTCTGTCGCAGTTTGTTCAACGGGGAGAGAGGGTATTTCTTGTGCTTTTGACCGATATGTTTGTTGTTTTCTATTTGCGATGAGGGTGAGTATCAGCAGTACAACACTGATCATCAAAAATGAAATTAATGTAATAATACGTATGTTTTGTTTCATTTTTTAGTGGTGATAGAATTATTCGACAAATGCTTCTTGTATTGCCGGTACATACGCCACAAATCCATCATCGCTCAAAAACGCGTATACTGGCCGTAGATATTCTTCATACGTCGCAAGATCAAGATATCCCAAAAACATTTTTTTGATGACAAGTGTATCTGTTTTTCCGGCAGAGACGATAAAGGCACCTTTGTTTAAAAGGGCAACCCATGCCTCATCGCCGGTTTTTATCGGATAGACTCCAACTTTTTCAACTTCTTTTTCATAAAACTGGATTGCTGCGCGGAGTACAAAGAGTTTTCCTTCTTTAAACGTGCCCAAAAGGAAATTGCTACTGGTGAAATAGTTCTGCGGGATTACGGGAAAACCGTCAATATCGCCTCTGAAAAAATCTATTTCAAACACATTTGCCTCTTTTTTCTCCTCCACCGGTGTGAATTCTTTTTTTGCGGGATCATAGCGCATATAGATGATATTTACTTTTCCTGTCGCGAGTTCTTCGGGGTATCTGTCGAGACTCGTGAGAAATCCTTTTGTTTTTTCGTTTATTTCAGACTCCTGCGGCAGGAGCACACCATTAAAAAGACCGGCGTTTTGATCAAATTGTCTATCAAAACTAAAATTAAAATAAGCAATATCTATCTCAAGGCTTTTTTCGCTATCCTCAAAAACCGCTTTTTGGTCAGCGATTTTATGTTTGGCGACTTCAGTGTCAAATCCCAGCATCTTTGCCATCAGATATATCTTTGAAAGATATCCGAAACGGGGCGAGCGGGGGGGGAGAAAAAATACTTTTGCAGTGTCGGTTGCAGTTTTTGGCACGCCTTCGATCGTATCGAGGATAAACTGCGGGTTTTGCGGGTATCCAAATGTGTTTGGTATCGAGATCCGTTGAATTTTGCCGAAAATTGGGTCAATCGCAAGAGGTTTTGGTTTTTGCGCATCAAGATAGCCCAGGTAAAAGCGGATGATGAAAAAGACAATAACAAAAAATACCCCAAGACCGAGAACAAAAGGGGCAAATTTTCTGAAATAGTATATGACTTCAGTAAGTGTCATAATTGTTTACTTTCATTTTTCCTATTGACATACGTACCATTTTTTGGTACAGTATATACTGTTTTACAGTACCCCCGAGCAATCGGGGGGTTTTTTTATTTCTCTATTTTATCTTTTATATCTTCCAAAAAGAAGTACTTATTAGTCGCCAATTTAGACTCCCACGAAATTGTTCTTCTTGAAGAATAGACAATGACCTTTTTTTGAAATTGTTTTTGCAGAATTTTGATCAGATGGACAAAATCAGAGTCACCGGAGAAAAGAATAAGAACTTCAAAATTATTTACCTCAAGAAGAATATCTACTGCCATCTCAACATCGCAATTTGATTTGAAAAGCACATTGTCTTGTTTGCCCTTAATGATTTTGAGAGGTTTTGTCATTGTTTTTATGCCAATTTTACGAAGCCGATGAAGAAATTTTTTCATTTTTTCATCAGTATTTTTTATGCCGGTGTAATAGCGTATTTCAATTACATTGAATTTTTCTGATAATTGTTTCAACATTTTTTTCCAGTCAATATTCCAGCGAAGATGTTTTTGTGTATAGAAAACATTTGCTCCATCAATAAAAACTTTTGCTTTTGGTTTATACATGTTATTGTTTTGTTTCATTATCTTCAACTACGGTGAAATCTCTCCATATCTGATTATTATTTTCATTAAACTCCTCAATCCTTCCCCGTGGATCAGCTTCAAAAACGACGCGATAATCTCCAGGTATAACGTCGTCGGGCACGGCCCATTCAAACTCCTGCGATGTACTACCTTGTGGTGAAATACCGTCAACCCGCTTGAAAAAAGGAGGGATTTGATTATTTCCTTTTTCATCGAGGATACTCCATTTCACCTGAAAATCTCTGCTTTTATTGCCAGACGGATTTCTTGAGTTATTCCGTAAAGAAGCTTTCAATATGAGTTTTTCTCCTTTTTTTACCTGTATGTTATATAACCGTTGTGGATCATTTAAGTTTTTTACAAACAAAAGATTTGGCTCAAGATCATTTTTATATTCCTCTGTGCTGGGAACAAGATGATATTCGACAGCTCCATTGGTAGTTGTCATTGTTTCTCCTGATTCTTTATTTTTCGATACTTTGAAAAAAAGTTTGGTATCAATAGGAGTTGGTTCAAAAATTCGTACATTTGTTGTTAGAGTGTTTGTCTTCATGTAATCAAAAGGATGTAGTTTATAAAATTCTATTTGTTGCTGTGCAAAATGGGGAGGATCTACTCGTAATGTTCCTTGGGTCATTTCTTGAGAAGAAGTGAAACTGTAGATATTTTTTTCACATTCTGATTTTTCTTCTATAAAGATTGATAGTGAATGCGTCAATACACCTTGTTTTAATAGATCATTTTCAAAAACATTCACTGAAGCAGTGTACAAACCAGCTTGTCCAGTTGAATAAATGACAGATGGTTTTTCATCACATGAAGAAATGCTGAAAGTAAGCGTTCCCTCTTTTTTATTTGCTTTTTCTACCGTAATAACAAGGTTATGTACATTGTCAGTAAATTTTTGTCCGATAGGAAAGCCTACTAGTGTAAATGTATTTTTTTCACTTCCCAAAGGAGACATGAGATATCTGGACGAAGCTGGTGGTTTTAAAAGAATAGTACGTTCTAGATAATGTTGGTTATCATATAATTTTTGTGGAAATAGTTCAAAATCAACCGCCAAAGAATCGACATTGTTCTTGTCGAGATTAAATTCACCTAGATCTAAATTTGTGTCATAGGATACATTTCTGTAATATAAGTAATAATTTTGTTCTTCACTATTTTTAACACTGATTTGTACAGCATTTGGAAAATTCTTTTGAGTTGCATAATCATTATATTTTTGTATTGTATAGGTGCCATTGGGTTTTTCTTGATCTATATCGATAATTTGATCATTACTAAGCCATCCGAATTTTCTCTTAATAAACGGATTAAAATCATTATCTTTATCAACTCCCCCCCTTCCCATAACATCAAAAGGATTACCATATTCGACATATTTGCATGGGATAGTTCCATTTTTTATGCCGATCTCACCGATTTTTTGATCAACAAAATACCGTTGTAGATTTGATTCTAGTATAGAGAGACCACAAAATCCTATCGAGCCTGCATGTGCTGCGCCCAGATTATGACCGATCTCATGAGGAATTACTCTTGTAAAAAGATAGTCAGGATCATTAAAATAATATAGTCCAACAGCAATTGAGCCGCTCAATACGTATTTACCGTTGACCGTTGTAATATCTTTTCCGCCTATACTTGCATATCCACCGTAATAAGGGCTTTTTTTATTTGTTGCAAGAATAAAAAATAAGCGTTGGTATTGTCCAATATTTATATTGTTTTCCAAAGCCAACTGCATTAGTTGTTTCTTACTGGCATATTTATAACGCTGTTCAAAATCAGTGAATTGTTGAGGATGGAGATCAATAGGGAGCCATCGGGGATATATCGTGGGCATAAGTCTTAGTTTATTGTATGAAATTTTCTCATAAAATTTTTTCGTGTATTTATTAATTTTTTCCGAAACTATTTCAGGAGAAGGAGGAATAAGATCGGAGTTTAAAATATCAGAATCTATCGCAAGAATAAACAAAATGCTTTGTGGGCCAATTGTCTCAAAGTTTTGTGTTTTTATGTAGACAAAATCTATGGTAATAATACTTAATATTGTTCGGAGATCGCTTCCTACGAAATCCTGCGCAAAAACAGGTTTAATAAGACCATTGTTGGAAGAAAGTGACTCTGGTTGTATAGGCTCTTGTAGTTTTACGGCATTATTAACATTGATCACCGTACCTGAAAGAAAAGAGATAGGATTATCTTGTACTGCATAAAAATTCATCTCCTCATCTGTTTTCTCCTCAACAAATGTTGCAGTTTCGAAAGAGGTATTCTCTTCAAAATTATCAAATATATAGGTATTGACCGTTCCCGTCGTTGTTACTCTCTTTTCAAGAATAGCTTGTGTTTCTTGCGGAAATTGTGATAAGGTATCTTGGGTAAAAGCATGCGTATAAACTTCTCTCGGACTTTCTTCAAGAAGCGCCAGAAGTGTCGTTGTTCTTTCTCGTGCTTTTTGAGAGAGTAGAGGAATCAGTTCTTGTTTTTTTAGTGCATCTCCTTGTTTATATTCCTCAAGAACACCTAAAATACCCGTATTCTTTTCCTCTATCTCTCCTCGCAGTTTCATAAGTTGTGCAGATACGGTGGCAGTTTGTTCAACCGGAGGAGAAGGTATTTCTTGTGCTTTCGATTGATATGTTTGTTGTTTTCTATTTGCGATGAGGGTGAGTATCAGCAGTACAACACTGATCATCAAAAATGAAATTAATGTGACGATTCGTATGTTTTGTTTCATTTTTTCATAATACTCTCATCTTTGGTATAATGTCAATGCTATGGTACGTACACGTATTGCTCCATCTCCGACGGGTTTTCCTCATATTGGTACGATCTTTCAAGCACTTATCAATTATGCCATTGCCAAAAATGCAAAACCGAAAGGTCAATTTATTGTTCGGATTGAAGATACCGATCGGAATCGATATGTCAAAGGCGCTGAAGAAGCAATTTTCGAAGCGTTAGAGTGGTTCGGTCTTATCCCCGATGAAAGTCCTAAGCATGGTGGTCCATATCCACCGTATCGTCAATCAGAAAAATTACCTCGATATAAAGAAAGAGCTCAATGGTTAGTTGAGCAAAAAAAAGCATATTATTGTTTTTGTTCGCCTGAAGATCTTGAGCAAATGCGTAAACAACAGCAGGCAGCGGGTAAACCTCCTATGTATGATGGTCGATGTCGAACTTTAAGTTCCACTGAAGTGAAAGAAAGAATAAAGAAAGAGTCTTACGTAATCAGAATGAAAATTATTTATGATAAGTCAACCCTAGATATTAGAGACGATATTAGAGGAATAATTCAGTTTAAAACGGAACTTATTGACGATCAAGTTATTCTCAAGTCAGACAAGTTTCCTACGTATCATTTAGCCGTTGTCGTAGATGACCATGATATGGAAATAACCCAAGTAATTAGAGGCGAGGAATGGATCAGCTCGACGCCAAAGCATGTTTTACTTCGTCAATACTTTGGGTGGGATGACAAACCGCTTTCTTATTTACACACGCCGTTACTGAGGAATCCCGATGGTTCTAAGTTGAGCAAACGTCATAGCCACGCTGCAGTAAGCTGGTACAAGAAGCAGGGATTTTTACCGGAAGCAATATTAAACTATCTAGCAAATCTTGTATACAACCACCCGAAAGGGGAGATTTTTACCCTTGAAGAATTTGTGAAATCGTTTACTGACAGAACAAAAATTCATTCAGTGGGAGCTCGTTTTAACATTGCAAAGCTCGAGTGGCTCAATGGTGAATACATTCGTCAGTCCAAAGTCGAAAGTCTAAAGTCCAAAGTCTTCAATTTTTATGAGAGAAAATATGATATAAATCTTATTGCAAAAACTATTCCCTTAATACAAGAGAGGATTAAAAAGTTATCTGATTATCTACCCCTTTGTGAGTTTTTTTTCACGCCACCGCAAAAATATGAAACCGACCTTTCTTCAAAACAAAATCTATTACATAAAATACACGATGGAATAGAAAAAACTCATGATTGGCGAGCTGACTCGATTGGCGAGCATATGCAGGTAGTAGCAAAAGAAAATAATGTCAAAGCGAGCGAGTTTTTCATGGTTTTGCGCGTTGCAATAACCGGTAAGAAAATCTCTCCACCGCTTAACGAATCAATGGAGATTTTGGGGAAAACAGAATGTTTGGATAGAATTAAAAATCTGCTTGCGAGATGAATACTGCGTTGATTAAAAAATTCCGGGAGCGTATCTACACATATTTTGCACACAATAGGCGTGTATTGCCGTGGAGAGATACGCAGGATCCATATCGTATATTTGTCTCCGAGGTGATGCTCCAACAAACACAGGTAGACCGTGTCCTTGCCAAATATCGTGCATTTATCGCGGCTTTTCCTGATATTTATTCACTTGCAAAAGCCACGTTTGCTCACGTATTTTCCCTCTGGCAAGGATTGGGATACAATCGCAGGGCCATGTATCTTATCCGCAGCGCGCGCATGGTGGTGGAGCGTTTTTCAGGTCATTTTCCTGCGGAAATTAATAAGCTCACAGAGCTTCCGGGAGTTGGCAAAAACACAGCGTGCGCAATTGCGGCATTTGCATTCAATAAACCAGTCGTCTTTATAGAGACCAATATCCGCAGCGTGTATCTTCACTTTTTCTTCACGGGGAAAAAATCAGTAAAAGACAGCAAACTTCTACCTCTTATCGAAAAAACACTTGATGCAAAAAATCCGCGCATGTGGTACTTCGCTCTCATGGATTATGGCGCGATGCTGAAAAAAAACTATACAAATCCTTCCCGAGGCAGTCATCACTATGCGAAGCAATCTGCTTTTGCAGGATCGCTGCGTGAGCTACGGGGCAAAATACTCAAGATTGTTATGGAAAAAGGCAAAATACATGAAGCAGATTTGATAAAAAACCTTCAGGGAGATCAGCGAATAGACAAAGTTCTTGAAGATTTACAAAAAGAGGGATTTGTCAAACGGACTCGCAAACACATCCATATTGCTGATGGTTTTTAGTTCTCCCGTGATAATCATGAAAAAGCGCGCACCCAGTGCCGGTCAGTTTCAACCATAAGATCAAGGTAAACTTTCTTCCCTGTTGCTACCTCGAGTTCTTTGCGGCTCATCATACCTATTTCTCTGATACGTCGTCCGCCTTTGCCGATCAAAATTGTCTTGTATCGGTCGTCAGTCGTCAAAATACGCGCTTTGATATACGTCGTTCCATCAGGGCGTTCACTAATATCATCCACCACGACTGTTGTCGAATACGGCACTTCTTTGCGGATTTTCAGAAAAACTTTTTCGCGGATAAGCTCTGCGATAAATATGCGACTGTCAATGTTAAGTGTGGGATGGGGTCGATTTTCTTCTTCTTTCTCTTCCATCTTTTTTTGTTCGGGTAGAAGTTCAAAGATACGGTTGATCAAAAGCTTCAAATGTTTGGCCTGAAGGGCTGAAACATGGATAATATCTCTATATTCATCCTGAAGAAACATATAATGGGGCATGTAGGGGGCGGGCGATACATCGGCCTTATTGAAAACGACAATGGTTGGTTTTTTAACGCTTCTGACAATGCCGATGACCTTTGACTCTTCAAAGTCACGTCTGCGTGTGGGGTCAACGACATAGAGTACAAGATCAACGCTATCGGTGACTGCTTGTCGTGCAGCCTTATTAATCTTTTTGGAAAGTGCATCTTTTGCGCGGTTGAAAATGCCTGGCGTATCAATAAAAATGATAGTTCCCCGTTCATCTTTGTATACGCCGTAGATAGGGAAGCGGGTGGTTTGGGGGAGGGGAGAAGTGATGGCGACTTTTTGGCCAATGAGATTATTGACAAGGGTTGATTTGCCGACGTTTGGACGTCCAACCAGAGCCACGGTACCTGCTTTCATATTTTTTAATTATAAACGTTTCCGCGAAAATTTATATTTTGGATAAAGATAATTTTATTTTTGTTGTTTAATTCAAAGACTACACGCATATTCCTTATTCTTAAACGATAGTTTTTGGTAGTTTCGGTGAGTTTCTTTATATCAAGCAATTGAGTAAAAGGATCCTTTTGCAAAAATTCAAGCTTTTCGATAACGAGTTTTTTCTCTTTCGGCGAGAGTTTTTTGAGAAATTTGGCGACTCTGTTATGATAGAGAAGTTTATACATGTAACATTTTTTTAATCTCCTCGTGAGTGATCCATTTCACTTTGTTTTTGTCTTCTTTTTCATATTCTTGAGCCAGAAGAGAATCATAGTGGTCCTCAAGCGCACTTAACAACTCCTGATAGTTCTCATACGACAAAAGTACCCCCCTGGGAGTATTGCGGGAAAACACGTATACAGGGCTTTTTTGCGCTTTTTTCAAGACTTCTTTTGTTTTAAAGCGCAAATCCGAGATCGAGCTGATATTTTTCGCTGTTATCATAATATATACTAAAATTGTAACAAATTTAGTACACTTTGTCAAGTTTCACTTTTTTTGGTATAATATCATATTCACCTATTCGTCTTAATCCTTGCCCGGTCGTCTAATGGTAGGACAGCAGACTTTGGATCTGCTTATCTAGGTTCGAATCCTAGCTGGGCAGCCAAGTAGGACGAAAGGGTCGCAAAGACCCCTTTTGGGTTGATTTATCGGGCAATTCGTTAGGTTCGAAAATCTTCGCTCTATTTTTTGCCAAATTCGCCACTTTCGAACCGTTAGTCTCAACTACCGCATTGTGTATGAGCTTAAAGGCATTGGAATACTCATAAGCCAGGATTCCTTTGTCGAGCGTCATTTTAGAGCCTGTTTGAAAACTTTTACACATATTCCTTCTCAATTTTTAATAACATAACAGAACTTATGCATGTTTGACTACGATACGTTGTTAAGAGATAATCTTAACAATGTTACAGAAACTGCATCAAAACGCTAAGACCAATTATGCCATAAGACGGCAGATAAAACAAAGCCCGCTTCCCGTAGCTGTTCTGGCGCGTAAATTTAATCTCTCATGGTCAACAATTAAGAAATGGAAACAAAGAGAGGATGTTGAGGACAAATCCTCCCGACCTGATCATCTTCGTACCAGCCTGACTCCATACCATGAAGACCTGATTGTTTTTGAAAGGAAGAAGTTTAAGAAAACAGTGGAGGAAATCTTCTTCACGCTGGAGGAAGAAATCCCCAATCTTTATCCGGTTAAGGTTTACCGTTGCCTCGCCAGACACGGATTATCCGTCTTTCCCCGGGAGCTGATCAATGCGGAACGAAGGATTAGAAAATTTAGGAAGTACGCCATTGGATACTTGCATATTGATACACTCTATGCCCCCAAGATCAACAAAAGGAGATGGTATGTTTTTACCTGCATTGACCGAGTATCAAAAATTGCCTTTATTAAAGATAAACTAATTTCCTACTTGAATCGGTACAACTTTGAGGTAAAATTAAAACAGTTAAATTACAAAACACCAGCGGATTATTTAAAACAGACCAAAAGTCTCTCTATACAACGTATCGTAAGCTAACATATACTTAACTTATGAAAAAAATTGTTATTCCTCTTATTATTTTTCTCCTCGCGGTGATTGCGCTGCAAAATAGAGACTTCTTTCAGAGGTTGAGACAAAAGACTCCTTCATCTGGGTTACCTCTCCCTCAATCCATGACTGCTCAAACTGCATGGATGGCTGGTTTTGCGATAAAAAAAGCAAATTTTACCAATCCAGTAGCTGGTGGACAAACTTCCTACGCTATTGCTTTTTGGTACCCGACGCTTGAGACTCCGAGACAGTATACGTATAGCGAGAGAAGATCAGGAAGTGTTACTCTCAATGCCTCACTTGCGCAGTGGCAAAAACCATATCCAATTCTCGTGTTTGCCCATGGGGCTTACGGTTCTGCTCTCAATATCAGCTACTTTGCTGAATATGCTGCGCAGCGGGGATTTATTGTGGCAGGACTTGATTATATAGACACTGGAGCGCCAGACTTTCAAAAACCTTTGTCTTTTGAACGGATTGAAGGAGCGCCTCAAGGAAGTAATTTAGAAATTCTCCGTTCGGTAAGAGCTATGAAGCCGGAGGCAGATAAAGATAGAAATTATCTTTTTTCCTATCTTGAAAAGCATCGCCTACCTCAAACAAGATCATTTGTTGATTATCTTATGAGCGAAAATCAAAATCAGTCATCGTGGCTTTATCAGACTATAGATCCACGTCAAATCGGCGCCATAGGCCACTCGCTTGGCGGTATGACCATGTACGGTGTAACCGGTGCTCATCCCAATCCATCTTTCAAAGACACAAGAATCAAAACTCTCCTGATTTTTTCATCCCCGACGTATCCGTTTGAAAATAGTTTTCAAGGGGTGAATATTCCTCTGATGCTTATGGTTGGAGAAAACGATGAAGCTTATTTTGGCGATCTTCCTCGGCGCATTGCATACGATATAGCAAAGCCTCCCAAATATTATTTAGTGCTTGATGATTCTACTCATTTCTCTTTTTCAAGTCCTGAAAATAGTACTCACGCGGAAGCTATTTCTTCCTATGGATTAGCATTTTCCCAAAAATATCTTATTGGCGCCAACACTGGAGATGAAATGTTGAGCAAAAAAACTCCCGCATGGGCTTATTATGTGAGTGAAGAAACGAGTGGCGCAAAATTGGAATTTGGTACAGAACCCCCCGCGGGAGAAAATAGTGCTCGAGAAGGTATCAGAGATATTATTCTGAAGCGTTTGAGAGAACGCAGATTACAATAAAAAGATTGTTATTCATATCGTAGAGCTTCAATTGGTTGCAGGTTTGCTGCTTTTTGTGCAGGATACCAGCCAAATAAGATGCCCGTTCCCACAGAAACGAAAACTGCAAGCATAATTGAGTAGGCTGAAATTGCAAATGGTATGTTGATTGCTTTTGATAAAAAATAAGAAGTGGAAATGCCAATACTGATACCGATAAGACCTCCAACGATGGTTAAAATAATTGCCTCAACAAGAAATTGAGCGATAATGGTTTGTTTTTTTGCTCCCAGCGCTTTGCGTAGTCCTACCTCTCGCGTTCGCTCGGTGACGGTGACGAGCATGATGTTCATAATGCCAATCCCTCCCACCAATAGTGAAATTGCCGCAATACCGCTCAAAAGCGCAGTAAAAGTGCCGGTAACTGATGAGGCAGTATTCAAAATATCATTTTGAGAGAAAATAATAAAATCGGCAGAAGTAGGATCATCGAGCATATGGCGTTTTAGTAACAGATATCCGATTTCGTTTTGCGCTGCAGTCATGACATCTGGATTTTTTGCCTCAACAGCGATTGATGTCAGATGCGATGCTCCAAAGAGTAACTTCTGAGTAGTTGAAAGAGGGACATAGATCGTATCGTCTTGATTTTGAAAACTCGTGCCGCCTTTTGCTGTTGTTATACCAATAATTTTGAGTATCTGGCTATTTGTTCGAATTGTTTGACCGATTGGATTGGCTCCTTCTCCAAAAAGATCAGTGACGACTTGGGGACCAAGCACCGCGACCCTATTCATCGCAGTAACATCCTGCGCACTGATAAACGTGCCTGACGTAAGAGTGACTTTGCGGACCGTCGCATATGAAGGATATACACCAACGATTTGAGTATTGGTATTATTTCGCCCGGCAGTTATCTGTGACCGGCGGGAAAATTCAGGTGAAACTGTTTGAACGGTGGTTATTTCCGGCGACGTCTCGATTGCTTTCGCGTCCTCGATGGTTAGCGTAGTTCCCCCTCCTGCGGCCTCACGCACCCCACGGGTAGTGTTTTGACCTGTGGGAATCACGGTAAGGAGATTTGATCCCAGAGACTGGATTTGTTTCTCTATCATTTTTTGACTCCCTTGACCGATAGAGAGTAAAGCAATGACGCTGCCTATGCCAATGATGATGCCTAGCGTTGCGAGACTTGTGCGCATTTTGTTCACGGTCAGCGTGTTAATGCTCTCTCGTATGAGTTCAAAAAGATCCATAATTAGTTTTTGTATACATATTGTTTCTCTTGTTTTTCATCCTGTTGTATTTTTCCATCTTTTATGTGGATGATGCGCTGCGCATGGCGGGCGATGTCTGGTTCATGGGTAATCATGATGATCGTATGCCCTTTATCATTAAGCTTCCTGAATATATTCATGATTTCCTCTGCTTGAGTTGTGGCAATGTTGCCGGTTGGTTCATCAGCAAGGATGATGCGAGGAGACATGACGAGCGCCCGAGCAATAGCGACTCTTTGTTGTTGGCCTCCAGAGAGTTGATTCGGCGAATAAAACATTCTATCGTTCAAACCAACAAGCGAAAGATATATTTCTGCTCTTTCTAGGCGATCCCGACGGGAAATACCTGCATACATCATGGGAAGCATGACGTTTGAGAGAGCAGACATACGGGGAAGCAGGTTAAATGCTTGAAAAACAAACCCGATTTTTTTGTTTCGTATTTCTGCCAATTGGTTTTCATCAAGTTCTGTCATGCGTTCACCGTCCAACATATATTCACCGTGTGATGGTTTGTCGAGAGCACCCAATATGTGCATTAAGGTCGATTTTCCCGATCCTGAAGGACCCATGATAGCGACAAATTCGCCGTTTTTAACTTCAAAAGAAATATCGGAAAGGGCAATAGTTTCAAGACTTCCCATTGTGTATATTTTGGAAATATGGAGTATGCTGATCATTGTAAGAAAAATCAAAACTAAAAATTAAAAGTCAAAAATAAATATAGGCTATCGTGTCCTTATATTAAACCCGCCAGGACGCAATCCCCCAGTGCCAAATCCTCCAAAGGGTGATTGCGTTTGGTTTCTTGATGATATTTGTTCTTGGACTGTTAAAGTGACGATCATATCTCCTTCAGATAGTCCTGACAGTATTTCAGTTTGCGTATCTGATGCAAGACCGATTTTGACAGCCGTCTCTGTTATTTTTTCGTTTTTCATAACTCGCACTATTGATTCTCCATTTCGCGACTGTAATGCACTTGAGGGAACGAGAAGAACATTATCTTTGGTTTGCGTGATGATATGGACAAAAGTTGCCATATGGGGGAGAATTGCATCGTCCCCCAGGTCAAGTCGGATAAATACAGGATAGATGGTGACGCCGGTGGAGCTTTCTCCCACCGTATCAATACTGATGACTCGTCCAGTAAATGTTTTATCAGAAAATGCGTCAAAGGTGATTGTTGCGGGATTGCCGATTTTTACTTTTGGCACGTCAATTTCAGTGAGGTTGATTGAGACCAACGGCTGAGCTTTTGTTTTTATGTATGCTATGTGTGTACTGCTTTGTGCGGTGTTTTCTGTGTTGGTTGACGGCGTGATTACCGATCCTTCCTGCAGAGATAATCCAGTGACTTTTCCAGAAATTAGTGCGTAAATAGTAGAGGAGGTTTGTTGATATGCAAGCCATGCAGCATTGAGCGCAGTTTGCGTTTGGACAACAACGCTTTGCTGATTTTTATATTTTGCCTCTCCCGCAAGCCAATTATTTTGGGCAATGTGAAATTCCGGGAGCGTTCTGTTTGTTTCGTTGGCTGATCCATCTGCATTTTGATAGGTGGAGTTGGTGGCGAGTGTATAAAATGTTTTCCAATTGTCAAACATATCAGATTGAGTAGTGTATAGATTCGCTTTTGCTGCCTCTTGGGTGTTTTTGGCGCTTTGATAACTTGAGAGAGTCTGTGCATTTTTTTGGCGGGCGATCATATCAAGGTCTATTTCAGCGATTTTTTGGCCAGAGATTACCTCATCGCCGTCTTTCGCGTATAGTTTTGATACAACGCCTGTTGCTTGCGTGGTCACGGAGATACTATTTGTTGCGGCTACCGTGCCTGTTGCCGGGACTGAAATGATGAGTGTCCCTTTTTCTGCTTGTGTAGTTTGGTATTGTGTTTGTTTATTTTTCAAGGCAGAGATTCTTGAAAAGATAAGCCATAAAAGTCCGATAAACAAGGCAAAAAACGCGATCTTCTTAAAAAATGAGAGCCTAAAAAACCATTGTACTATTCTGATAAAAAATTTCACTATAGATTTCATAGCGCAGTATTATACAAGAAAAAACTTAAAAATAGCTTAAAGTGTCGGCAATGTGACAGTAAAGGTTGATTCCTTTTGAACCATGCTTTTCACCTGTATTGATCCTTTATGTGCGTCAACAATTTTTTGCGCAATAGCCAGTCCAAGACCATACCCATCTATTTTTGATCGTGATGTATCTGCGCGGTAAAATCGATTAAATATATGAGGGATATCTTTTTCGGAAATGCCAATTCCCTGATCAGTGATTGAGAGAGCAATATGTGTTGTAGTTTTTCGAGCAGTGATTGTTATAGTTGTTTTGGCAGGAGTATATTTGATCGCATTGTCGAGCAGAATAACAAAAAGGTTGACAAGGGCATCTTTATTTCCTCTGATATGCACTGTTTCTGTGTCAAAACGGTTAACAATGGTCATGCGTTTTTGTTTGGCGATGGGCGAGACTTTTTTAATTGCATGGACAATGATACTGTCGAGATTACATATTTCAGATAGTGTGTTGTTTGTTGGTTTTTCATAATAGGCAAGATGTAATAATTCTTCAGAGAGGTGTTGTAGTTTATTGACTTCTTGAATATTTTCGGCGATCAGCGTTTTTGCCTCCTCGTGCGTGTAATTTTTATTTCGTAAGAATACTTCCATAGCGGTTTTAAGGGAGGTAAGCGGAGTTTTCAGCTCATGTGAGGCATCGCTTATAAAACGATTTTGTTCATCTACCATTTCCTGAATAGGAGCGAGAGTTCGTCCTGCGAGAAAATATCCAGTTGCCCCCGATAGCACCACTATGCCCGCATTTACCAAAATAAGCATGACGCCTAGTCTTTTTTTGGTTTCGCGCACCAATTCCGGATCAATAGTGTGAGGTAGTATTGGTCTTTTTTCAAATATTCTTCCTTCGATACGAAGGCGCTGTATGCGAGCAAACCGTTCAAATTCCTTTGTCAGTACTTTATAGATGACAATACTAAAAGCAGTGCTGATAAGCATGACGATCAATAAGTACCATAGGGTTAGTTTCAGTCGAGCTCTGTCAAACATATTATCCTTCGATTTTATACCCGAAGCCGCGCACGGTATGAATAAGTGGCTTTTTATGGTTAAAAGGAGTATCGATTTTATTTCTTAAGTTTCGTATATATACTTCGATCGTATTGGGGAGGATATCTGCATCGTATTCCCATACATGATATATAATGTGATCTTTCGTCAGAATTTTGCCCGCATTTCTCATAAAATACTCAAGGAGTGAAAATTCTCTGCGTGTGAGATGTATTGTTTTATTTGCACGTTTTACCAGATAGAGTTTTGTGTCAAGTATGAGATCTGCTATTTTGAGGATTTCGTCGCGAGTGGTCGGCGGTCTTCGAGTGAGAGCTCTTGTGCGAGCCAAAAGCTCCTCAAAAGAAAAAGGTTTGGTGAGGTAATCATCCGCCCCCGCATCAAGCCCTGATACTTTGTCATGGATTTGGCTTTTGGCAGTGAGCATCAAAATCGGCGTATGCACATTGCTTTTTCGCAGTTTCCTGCAGATAGTGATACCGTCCATTTCAGGAAGCATAAGGTCAAGAATGACAAGATCATACTCTCCAGTTGAGGCAAGGTCGTACCCGTTATTTCCCGTATGCGCAAGATCTGTCGTATACTTCTCTTGTTCAAGTCCTTTTTTCATTGATTGGGCGATACGATGTTCATCTTCAACTATGAGTATTTTCATATACAGCGATAGTATACCTCTTTACTGAAAAATAGCTGAAAAACTTGCTCAAAAGGTAATTATTCTCAAGTAAACCATTACAATTCCCCGTGCGATAAGCACTAAAAAAAGAGCGGCGAAAGAAAACCCAAGCGTTTTATACAAAGGGTTTTTTGTATGCTTAAACCTTTTCACGAAGTCTCCATAGGTTCCGCCAATAAGTAGTGATGCAAAAGGATAAAACGGTAGTACATACCACGCAAGTTTTGTTTGTGCGGTCGTTATAACGACGAGGATCAAAACACTTGATACAACAAGGACAAAATTTTTATACTCCTTCATATTTTTGAAAAAGAAAACATAAACCACGCTGACGAGATAAATTTCAAGGGCAGAAAACATGTTTTTTGAAGAAAGTACCGTGAGATAAAACCACAGAGATTCGCGATGTCCCTCGATGGGTAAAAGCATCCGTTTAACTAAATGATAGTAGACATATTGTCCTATGAATTGTTCTTTGTACGTTAAAAACATATAGGTATGCCATCCGAGAACAATAACCAAAAATACGCATGTTGAAATTATCATATGTAATAAGGCAACGCGTTTTTTCCTACAGGCAAAAATGTATAGATAAAAAATAAAAAGCGGTAAGAGGCCAATAGGTCCTTTTGTCAATATAGAGAGAACTGAAAGAAAAGAGCCAAGGTATAGAAAAATACTCTTTTTTGTCGTGATACTCATATAGAAACTATAAAAAGAGCCTGTCATAAGAAGGAGAAGTAAACTATCGACATCTGCGGATCGCAGCGTATGGGTGGAGAAAAAACCTTCTTGATTTGGCATAAATAATTGGCCAGTGGAAAGCATGACGAGGAGAGAAATTATTGCTGACAATGATCCATGCGTCGCACGTGAAAACCGATAAATGACAAGAAGAAGTAAAAATCCTGAAAGGGCGCTCACGAAGCGAAAGCCAAAGGGACTTTGTCCAAATAATCTCACTGATGCCATCGTCAGGAAATACCAGAGGGGAGGTTTCTCGAGAAATGGCTTATTGTCCAAAATAAGAGTAAATGATTGGTCAGTAGTCAATGTTTGCTTTATCACTCTCATATTTGTTTCCTCATCCCACCGTTGAAGGGGTTGTGTGTTTAGCCCATAAAAACAAAAAAATAGACCAACAAGGCAAAGACTATAGAGCGAGATTTTTCGTATGAGCGATGTCACATACAAGATGTTGTCAGTATACAACCAGAGCAACTTTAAAATAATTCCACAGTTTAATAAATTGATCAATGGGCAAGTTTTTCACCCCTCTCCATGGATCGTTGACGACAATATGCGTGGGGTTTTGCGCATCACCAATATATCCCTTCACCACATATGAATGCATACCATTTATTGCATATACGTAAGTTCCATCAGGAGTTTCCCAAGAAATCTCATGCGGATGAGACCATCCATTTTGACCCCATACCATGACGGGATTGTTTTTTCTCACTTCAGCTATGATATCGCGGATTGTCCAATCTTTGAAAAGTTGACTTCCTCTGTATTTTTGAGCTTCCATGAGAATCGGATCCCAGTACACGCCATAGCCCTTTACGTATTTTTCATATGGGTTGCCATTTCCGCGCGATCCTGATTGTCCGATATCATTCTTGAGTGTTTTTTCATCAATCTGTGTGCCGCGATACGAAAGAAGCATACGCAGTGCAGCGATATTGCAGGTGAAGTTTTCTTCCTGCTTATGGTAAGGTACGTCAAGTATAAACTGCTTTGGGGCGGTTTTGAACTGGAAGCGAAAATCATTGTTTAAATCTAGTCCGTTGATACTGGTCACTCCTTTTTTTACTTCTGCTGTGTATGCGATATTAAACGCAAATGGCGATGTGGGTACAAATGTCATGGTTTTTCCTATCCAACTGAAGCTGCCATCTATATATGGAGAAATGGAAAAATGACTCTGCGCACTTTCGGTTGCCACTTCTTGATCAAAAGTAATAATGATGGGTGATGAAACGGAAATTTCATCTTCAAGGTCTTGGGGAGAGGAAGAAGAAACAACGATATGTCTTTCAGTTTCACTGGGTTTGAAAGAGTAGGTAGAGTCAGTATTGGTTGTTCGGAAAGAGAACGTGTATGTTTCCTTTTTTTTGCCTCGTTTGATTGTTGTATTGTTTTTAATTTCATAGATGATGGGTGTTTTGGTGATCGTTACGGTATATTGGGTATCGGGTTGAAGTGGTTTCTCAAGTAAAAGACGCACCACATTATCAAAACGGCGCATAACATTAAAAGAGTTGAGGGGTGACATATCAACGTCCCAGCTGACTGATCGAGTATCGTAAGATGAAAGCATGATGGAAACATCGGGCGTGATAGAAACATTTTTTGTCCCATGAGGTGGTGAAATACCAATGACGACAGGATTTTTTGGAGCATAAAACTCAAGCAGATATTCGCTGCCAAATTTTTTTGAAAACGGCTTTGAAATGTTGGATAGATACACCATTACTTTTTGATTTTCTTCATACGAAGACAATGGTGCAAAACTTACTTTTCTCCCAAAAGGAATAAATGAGGCGTATGTTTTTTTTCTCCATATTCCTTTGGTTTCAGGAGAAGTGTTGACGATGAGCTTATTCATGTCAATTGGAGTATTGAACACGATTTCAAACGGTTTGCTGTACGTAGTAAGTGTTTCTTGCTGCCGGGGATATGTAGAGATGACCCGTGGATTTATTTTTGATAGAGAAAAGATGATAAGCAGGATACCGATAAAAACAATACTCATAGCAATGATGCAAAACAAAAATAGGCGAGTGTATCTGCGCCCTTGAGTTACTTCCATAATTCATAAATAGTTTGTAGTGTTACGTAAAGCACAGGTCCTGCGTCTTTGGTAAATGAGTATTTGTCGA
>Ga0209541_10002735_pt1 | contig 33077 bp, 33 predicted proteins | sample RifCSPlowO2_01_FD_184027 | JGI IMG/M metagenome (GOLD analysis project Ga0209541, IMG submission 184027) | Groundwater microbial communities from Rifle, Colorado - Rifle CSP2_plank lowO2_0.1 (SPAdes) (version 2) | ecosystem: Environmental > Aquatic > Deep subsurface > Groundwater | place...
CCCCGCCGCTAGGTAGTTGACTTTTGATGATTTTTGTTGTAATCTATATTCGTGCCATAACATTTCGTTATGGGCGTTCTTTTACAGGAGAATAGCGATGAAGACGCGAACGGTTTTGACGGTTTTGACGGTTTTGTTGTTCGGCGCGAACTCGGTAATGGCCGAAGCAGTTGTCGAAGACAATTTTAACTCCTATGTTAACGGCTCAGTCGTTGGACAAGGCGGTTGGAAAAATCGTTCAACTGGAGACAATTTCATCGTGCAAGACACTACTGTCCTTGAGGGAGCAAAAGCTCTTTACATCAGCGGAGTGTCAGACAGCGTGATAATTAAAGAAGGGATTAGCCTATCTGACGGAATACAAACCTTTTACGCCAAGACAGAGAATAGAAATAACTGGGCTCCATTCTCTCGCATTGATTTTAGAATGCTAAGAGGTGGCTGGGACACAGGTGTTTATGCCCAGGTAGCATTGCAATGGAACGGAAAAGTGGAATACACTAAAGGTGGATTAAACTACCAATTCGCCACTTTTAATGATGATGAATGGACGAAAATAGACATTGAGTGGCGGGCAACTGATGCATCGGCAAGATACAGAGCTAATGATGAATTGTGGACAGATTGGTATACCTATGCAGGTGGTGGAAATTTTGACAGCGTTGGAATAGATTATGGTATACTTGGAGGTTCGGTTTTAGCTGGCGCCCACTTCGACGCTTTAGGAGCTAATCCGGTTCCTGAGCCGGGAACTATTGTGCTGCTTCTCACTGGCTTAATCGCCTGTGGATTTCTTCTTCGTCGCAAATAGCGATATAGCGATTCGTCGCTTATACCCCGAGCATTCGTTTGCCCGGGGCTTTTTTTTACCTAAAAATCCAACGGCTCAACCTGTTTAAGGATGAGCCGTTAAAAATTGGGCTTTGATAAGCCGTAGCTTTCTTTGTCCCGCCGGTTTCATCCCGTTTTCATCCCGTCTACGTCCTTGCAAACCCGTTCCGAAAGTGATTTAATTAAAGCGTTAATTATTAATTTTTTACTTTTATGAAAATAGAGGAATTAATAGAAAAATTAAAAAAAATAGAGAAGATGGGGTTTGTCAAAACCGTTAGACCTCACGACGGCGGTGTTGGTAATACATTAGAATCATTGTTAGATGTCAAAGAGAATAATCTTAGGTTACCAGATATCGGAGACGTTGAGATAAAGGCAAAACGCATTGAATCAAGTAGCATGTTAACATTGGCTTCAAAATCACCTTTACCAAGAGGTGTGAACAAACTTTTGTTTGTTAATTATAGTCATATTGCGGAAGATGGCATCAGAAAACTTTATACAACAATATATGGGTCTAAAACCAATCCCCAAAATTTTAAAGTTGTTTTTGAAAATGATAAATTGGTATTACAAAATAAAAAAAATATTTCAGCATATTGGCCAGTGAGTTTACTTTTTGAGGGGCTTAAAGCAAAAGCAGATAAGATATTATTGGTTTATGCTGAAACTAAAGGCGAAAAAGGTTCACCTAACGAAAGGTTTCATTATACTGAGGCTTATATACTTGAGGGAATAGATTTTGATAATATTAAAGAAATTTTAGAAAACGGTAAATTAAAATTCGATATAAGAATTGGAGCCGATAGGAATGGCAAAAAAATTGGTGTTTATCATGACCACGGTACAGCGGTTAGAATAAGTAAGCAAGATTATCCAAAACTATATAAAAGACACGACAAAATCATTTAAATTTTTTTGTAGCAATTATTTGGGGCGCCAAAAATCTAATATATATTCGAAAGTGGTCCCTAATGTTATATAGTTGGATGGCCAGCCAAAAATACCAGCTCCATTAACTAAATTTCTTCTGTCCCAAATTATTGTATTTCTTAACCTATAACCTGCTTTTTCCATAGCTTCTATAGTATATAAATGCAAAGGTATTCTTTTATTTTCCCACCATAAATCAGTAATATTAATTACACAATGCGCCCCTGGTTTGTGTAATGGTAAAATCCCCTTATAAATTTCTCCTAACGTTTCGGCAAACTTTTTAGGTTCCATTGTTCCTAGATCTCTAGGGTCTTTTGAATATTGCTGAATTTTTTCGTAGTGCTTATTATTTCTTAAATCTCCGCGGAGACTTTTATTTTTTCTAGGTCTGTTTAACATATTCGCATACGGTGGCGATGTTATTGAAAGAGAGACAGAATTTTCATTTAAATAATTTGCTATATTCATAGAGTCATCGCAAATAGCCATCTGTTGAGTTTTTGTAAGCGCGGGGGATTGAGATAATCTTTCTTTTGTAAAATTAATGTATCTTTTGCCCAAATCAAAACCCACTGCATTTCTTTCTAAATCTTTAGCGGCAATCAATGTTGTTCCTATGCCGGCAAAGGGGTCCAACACTAATTCTCCTTTATGTGTAAATAATTGTATACATTTAGATGGTAGACCAACTGGAAATACGGCTGGATGTATGTCCTTATCTCTTATGTCTCTTTTTTCATAAGCAAATTCCCAAACAGCGACCTGGCTTTTCATCCAATTTTTTGCATCTAGGCAGTTTATGTGGTTACTGGGGCAGTCACATATTTTTGTAAACTCAATATCTATTTTTTTATTTTTTATCCCCGATTTTTTTATTTTTTCTTCCTGTATTATTTCATCTTTTAACTCTTCAAATTTTCTAATTACACTAACTACCTTGCCCTGTATTTCTAATCCTTTTACAAAAATAGGTTTTAAGCTTGAATTGGCTGGTTGTAATCTAAAACCATTTTTTTCCTTGTATATTTTTTTTAAAGTTACCTCATTATTATTTAAAAGCGCCACTACGGTTTCTCCGTCATCGGCACTAGATTGTTTTTTTATAACTACGGTGTCGCCATCAAAAATTCCATCGTCTATCATGCTGTTTCCTTGGACTTTAAGGGCAAAGTGTTCGCCAGATTTTGATAATTGTGATTTTGCAACTTTTATTTTTTCTGGAATTTCTATCGCTTCTATAGGTTGGCCCGCGGCTATGGTCCCGAGCAAAGAAATTTCTACTAAATCTGATTTTTTATTTTTTGATAGCTCAATAGAGCGCGCTTTGTAATCTGTTTTTTCTAAATATCCTTTTTCTTTCAATTCTTCTATGTGTTGGTGGATAGTAGATTTGGCTAATTTAAAATGTTTGGCAGTTTCATCAAGAGAGGGGGAGTAGCCATTTTTTTTAAGACATTTTTTTAAATATTCTAATATTTGTTTTTGTTTTGGCGTAAGCATGTTGACTTGTTTTTTATTAATACTATTATTATATTATACCGAACATTTACCGAACATAGAAGAGAGTCAACTGTGGATAACTTAATCTTGAAATTTTTTATAAAATGTGCTATACTAATTAAATATCTGGGGTTATTCCCCGACCTGAATACTCTCAAAGCATCCAAGCCGGGTAAAACCCGGTTATTTTATTAAATTAATCACGAAATAAAAATTATGGAGACAGAACAAATTATCATTGAAGCTATTAAAAATAGAAAAAAAGTATTATTAAATTATGAGGGATGGGGTATAAGAAGGGTTGCCCCGCATGCAATTTATTTTAGTGGAGGTCAATTAAAAAAGTTAGATGCTTTTCAGTTTGATGGTTTTAGCAAGACGGGTGATCTACCTGCATGGAGGCAGTTTTTTCTAGATAAAATTAGTGGTTCGCCGGAAGTTACAACTGAAAATTTTGAAATCTGCGAAGGATATCGTTCAGAATCTGAAAAATATATAAATTATATTTATAAAATTAATTGAGAGATAAAATTATGTCAGAAGTTTATGTAAATTTTAACTTAGAAATTAATCCTGCATCTGCTCAGGCATTTTTCAAAATAATTGAAAATCAGTTATCTTCGGGTATGAAAGAACTCAATCTTTTAATTTCGTCACCTGGCGGAAATGTTGATTCCGGTATAGCAATTTACAATCTTTTGAAAGGATTACCGATTGAAGTAACTACTCATAACTACGGCAGCTGTGACTCTATAGCATCGTTAATATTTTGTGCTGGTATAAAAAGATATACCGTGAACAACTCAAGATTTTTAATACATGGGATAGGAATAACCATACAAAATCAAAGATTTAATGAGAGCCAACTGAGTGAAACTTTAAATTCTATAAAAAATCAGAGAGGTACGATATCAAAAATAATTGCAAAAGAGTGCAAAAAAAAACTTGAAGATGTCGAAAATGATATGCTAAGGGGGATAATATTAACGCCACAAGAGGCAATCGATTATGGTTTGGTTACGGAGATTAAAGATGGATTAATCCCGAGAGGAATTAATTTTATTAATGTAAGTTTATAATTATAGTGGTCAAAATGATAAAGATTAATTAAGAGACGAAATCATGTATTATGTTGATATTTTGAACCAAGCTGCAAATATTTTAATTGGAGTTGGTACGCTAGTTTCAATATTATTCGGCTTGAAAATTAGTCCCAGTAGCATAGAAACAAATTTTATAAACGGTAAACCCAAGAATAATGCTTTGGTAGAAATAAGAAGTTCACTTTTGTTAAAAGTGGGTTTGGTCCTGCTATTTTTAGGATCTGTTGTTCAAATAATATTAAATATTTATCAATTGTTATGTCAGAAATAATAAATGCCTCAAGTCTAACTCAGTATTCCGACGGTTCTTATTCCGCCATGAGTATAAAACACAGTAGAGATCAAGGGAATACATGCAGCAAATATATAGATGATGTTAAAAATGGAAAAGTTCGGTTTATAGGGGAATTGCATTGCTTTGACGAAAAAGGAGAATATAAAATATTTAGAAATTTGAAGAGCGAAAAATTTAATTAAAAAATAATTAATTAAAAATTTTTAATATGATTAATTTTTTTGAGATTGTTTTAGTTTTGGTTATTGTGGGGCTTGGGGGTTGGGTATATAAGCTGTATCAGGATAAAAATGAAAGCGATAGGGAAGCTAAGGCCTTGGCAAAAGAGAAAGACGAGTATGCAGAGCTTGGACAAGGGCTGGCAGAATATAATCAAAAGTTGCAGGAAAAAAAAGAGCAAGCCCAACAAAAAATTTTTGATTTAATTAAATCAAAAGGCAAAATAAGCAATAAAGAAGCGGCAAAAGCATTGGGCGTTTCAAGCGCCACAATAAGGAGGTATTTAGACGACTTAGAAGCAGAAAACAAAGTAAAGCAGGTGGGCAAAGTGGGCCAGCAGGTGTTTTATAAGGCAATTTAGCCTATTTTTTAATCGCTCAGACCTGTTTGAGCGATTGGGCAAGTAAAAACCCCGCTAAAGGAGCCTGTGAAAAACCCTCGGTATTTCTACCGAGGGTTTTTTGTTATGCGATTTTTCTTTTAAGGTAAGATAATTTCCTGAAAGCAGGTTAAATCGTCCCGTTCGCCGTTGCTATTCTTAACAATCTCATGCAATTCTGGATACAGGCGGTAAAGAAAGTCTGCAATTTCATCATTTTAAGGCCGACATACTTAGCGAACCGCAGTCCGTAGTTGTTTTTAGCTTCGCTGAATTTGCCTTCGCTGATTATCTTTCTCAGAATTATACCCTTGATGTATTCTGGAGTTTTTGTGTATTCTCGGTGATTTTCATTTAACTCCTCGTAAAAACTTCTGCTTACTGTCCTTTGTTTTCCGGATGTGCATTTGTTTTTAATCGGGCAACTTTGGCAATTTCTTAGATTGGTTCTGTAATACACTTCTTCTTGTTTTTTGTGTTGCTGGACTCTTTTTAACACTTTATTCTTCGGACAAAGATAACAATCATTTTCTTTTTGATATTTGAAATTTGATTTGTCTAAAACGCCGTTGGTTGGCGGATTGGTTTTCACCGGAATGTTGCATCGTATATTGTTGTCCTTGCAATGTTTAAGGATTTTGTTTTCGTAGAATTCTCTGTCTGCTGAAATTTGTTTGTCTTTGGACTTTTGTAAAATATTGTAATACTCTTTTGCCATATCTTGGTTTGCAGGAATAGCAACTACATTTGTGATAATTCCTTCTTTGACGTCTGTTTTGTATCCTGATTGATAACCCAATACGCTCTTTCCATTTTTTCGAATGAATCTGGCATCAGGGTCGCCATTGCTGACAAGTTGGGACGTGGGCAGTTTCTCTTTTGTTCCACCACTTGCTTGTCCTCCGCCTCCTCTCGGATATTTTGTTTCTTCTAAATTTACATAAGTGTCGTCATTGTTGATTTCAAAATATTCTTTGCAATATTCCTTGGCATTTGTTTTGATTGTTTGTTCAACATATCTCTGGTCTCTGCCTGCTTTAATTTGAGCTCTTGCCTTGACTATCGTCCCGTCGAAAACGGAGTTTTCAAAACCAACTAAATTGAGATTGATACATTGTTGCAATACACTATCAAAAAAACTTTGTATCAACTCCAGTCCCAGTTTTGTTCTGAATTTTACTAAGGAGGTGCGGTCTGGAATATTGTCTGTCAAATCAAGTCCGACAAATTGTCTGAAGCTGGCTCGATCGGACACTTCGTCCAAAAGATTCTGCTCGCCCGATACATTGTATAGAAAACCTAAAAACAATATTTTAAACATCACTACTGGATCATAGCTTGGCCTGCCGTTGTCTTTGCAATAATATTTTCTTGCTGTTTCATAGACGTTTGAGAAATCAAGCAGAGAATCAAGTTTCTTTAATTTATCGTTCGGCACCATCTTTTCAAAGATTGGGTGAGTAAAAAGAGACGCTCTTTGTGTTTTGTAGGTTAGCATGTTTTTAGAGAGTAAAAATCTTAATTTCTACCTTCATTTTACCATATTTTCCGTCTAAATTCTGCACTCAAAAAGAAACGTTTCCGTCTCTTTTTGAGTGTCCGCCGAGGAGGGTTTTTCACAGGCTCCCTTGGCGGGGCTTTTACTTTCTGCCTTCAAATGCTGATTCTAATGTTTCTTCGTCGGCATATTCAAGTTCTCCGCCGACAGGAATTCCTTTTGCAAGATGAGTAATTTTCCAGCCCGAGGCTGGTCCGCCTTGGGCGGAAAAAGTTTCTTGTAATTGGTTTATAGTTCTTTCGATTAAAATTGAAGTTGCTTTGCCTTCGGGAGTTGGATTTAATGCAATTATGATTTCTGAAAAATTGCCTGTTTTTACTCTTTCTTTTAATTGTTCAATTCTTAAGTTATCAATATCTTCTTTTCTCATCATAGCCAGCGTCCCTCCTAAAATAAAATAAAACCCGTTGTATTTTTTTGCCCCGACTCCGTCGAGGGTCCTCGAGGAATTCGGGATGTTTTCAATTGATAATAAATCAGCTTCTTTTTCAACTATGCAGAGCATATTTTTATTACGTCTTGGGTCAGAGCAAATCTCGCATAAATCCGTGGAGGACGGGCCTCCACAGTCTTCAAATGGGTTAAAGCACATTCGGCATAATTTTATTTTATTTTTCAATTCCTGCAAAGCGTTTGATAATTCATCGATCTGGTCTTTTGGAAGTTTTATCAAATAATAAACAAAACGGCCGGCTGTTCTCGGGCCAACCGTTGGAAATTTTTTAAAAATATCTATAAGCTTTTCAATAGAGGGCATTCAAAATTTAGAATTAATTTTCAATATTGTATTCTCCTTTTTCAAGGTTTCTGAAACTTACACGTTGTTTTTCAAAATATAATTCAACATATCCGGGCGGTCCGTTTCTGTGTTTTTCAATTAATATCTTAGCTACGCCAGGATTTAAACTATTTTCGTTATACATATCCTCTCTGTAAATAAACATTACAACGTCAGCATCTTGTTCTATTGCTCCCGATTCTCTCAAGTCAGCTAATCTTGGAATTTGTGGAACCCTTTGTTCAACAGCGCGAGACAACTGAGACAAAACCAGCACCGGAACATCAAGCTCTTTTGCCAAAATTTTTAAAGCTCTTGAATTTTCTGTTGTCTGCTGTACCGGAGAAGCATATCTGTTCATGGGTTGCATCAATTGCAAATAATCAACAACCAGCAAACTTAACCCCTTGCTTGCCTGAAGCCTGCGGGCCATTGCCCTCATTTGCAAAATATTTACGGAACCCGCGTCATCAATATAAATCGGAGCGTCAGAAAGAATGCCCATTGCGTGCTGAATTCGTGAATAGTCGTCGTCTTTTAACTGGCCGGTTCTTAAATGCCACGAATCTATATTTCCGGTTGAAGCAATCAATCTGTCCGTGATCTGGTCTTTTCCCATTTCCAGGCTGAAAATTCCAACCGGCTTATTTTCGTGCACCGCCACGTTTCTGGCAATATCAAGCGCCAAAGAAGTTTTTCCCATGCCGGGCCTGGCAGCCAAAATTACCAAATCGCCTTTTTGCAGGCCGGAGAGCTTGTTGTCTAAATCTTTAAATCCGGTAGGCACTCCGCGGTAACTTCCGCGGTGTTTTGAAAGCATATCTAGCCTTTCAAAGGTTTCGGGCAAAATATCTTTGATGGGAATAAAAGTTTGCGTTAAAGCCCTCTGCCCGATATCAAATACGGTTTTTTCCGCCTTATCCAGCAAAATATCCACCTCTTCTGCTTCGTCAAAAGCAGAAAGCCCGATTTCTTGGGAGGCAGAAATCAAATCTCTTAAAATCTTTTTCTGCCTTACTATTTTGGCATAATTTAATACATGGGTGGCGGTAGGCACGGTGTTTATAAGAGAAGTAAGGTAAGCTGAACCGCCGGCCTCTTCAATCTTGCCTTTTTCTTTCAATCTGGAAGATACCGAAAGAATATCAATCGGGTCGGCCCTTTCGTAAAGTTCTGCCATTGTCTGGTAAATGTCCTGGTGTATGCCTTTGTAAAAATCTTCAGCTCTTATAAAATCAATTACTTTTACTATTGCGTCTTTGTCTAACATCAAACAGCCCAGCATGCATTGTTCTGCTTCAATATTTTGAGGAGGAAGTTTTTCCGGCAAATCGTTAGCCATAGTATATCTTATACGTCCTTATTATAAAATCAAGTGATTGGTTTTACCGAAGGCCCGTCCTTCGTATCTTCTATTACAAATCCCTGTTTTTCAATTTCCTGTCGCGCTTGGTCTGCTTTCTGCCATTCCTGATTTTTACGGAATTTTTCTCTTGCCTGGGCAAGTTTTTTTATTTTCACCGGAATTGCCCGATTTATTCTTTTAAAGTCAATAATTCCGAATATATCATTTATTTCTTCAAAAAATTTATAAATTTCAACGGATTCTTTTTTTGAGACAAGGTTTTTCTCCAAAAGCCGGTTTTCCTTTTTTATAAAGTCAAACAAAACAGCAAAAGCTTTGGGCGTGTTAAAATCGTCATCTAATTGGCTGTAAAAATCTGCCCTTAATCTTTTAGCCAGTTTTGCATTGCCCGCCGAAGCCTTGGCGGAGGCGGGAGTTTTAAGTTTTCGCAGAAATTCTTCAATTTTTTCTACTGCTGATTTTACTTCTATCATCGTTGACTCAAAATAATCAATGGGCGAGCGCCACAGATTTTTCAGCGCAAAAAATCTTAAATAGTTTGCGGGATGCCTTCTTAAAAAATCGTCTATGGAAATAAAGTTTCCAAGGGATTTTGACATTTTTTGGCCTTCAATTGTTAAAAATCCAACGTGCATCCAGTATTTTGCCATAGGGTTTTTGCCGGATATTGCCTCCATTTGTGATATTTCCGCTTCGTGGTGGGGAAATATCAGGTCTCGGGCGCCGCCGTGGATATCGTACTGGGGCCCTAAAAATTTTTCTGTGATGGCAGTGTCTTCAATGTGCCAGCCCGGCCTGCCTCTGCCAAAAGGAGACGGCCAGCTTGGCTCATTTTCTTCTGAAAATTTCCAAAGGCAGAAATCTCCGCGATTTTTTTTGTCTTTGCTGTAATCAATCCTTGAAATAGAGTCTTCTGCCTGCAAAGCGGTGCGTCCCGATAGCTTGCCGTAATTTTTAAATTTGCTTATATCGTAATAAATTCCGTCATTGTCTATTTTATAGGCATAACCCTTATCCGTCAGCCTTTTTATTTGGCTGATTATTTCTTTGATACAACTTGTTGCTCTTACATATTTTGAAACGCTGTTAACGCCAAGCATTTTCATGCTTTTAAAATATTCTTTTTCAAAAGCAACGGCCAAATCTTTTGGCGATACTTCTTTTTCCCTTGCGCGCATTATTATTTTATCATCCAAGTCAGTTATATTTTGCAGGTAAAAAACATTATATCCTATTTTTTTTAGATATTTTGCAAAAGAGTCAAATACTATATAATTTCTGGCGTGCCCTAAGTGGGGGTAATCGTAAACTGTCGCTCCGCAGACAAAAAGATTTACCCTTTTGCCTTTTGTGGGTTTTAGCGGTTCTTTTTTCCCCGATAGAGTATTAAATATTTTTAAATCGGCTTTCATTTAAGTTTTTTAAAATTATTTTTTATTGCCGGTCAAATAATTTTTTATGGCCGTCGGAACCGCAATTTTTATTTTTTCTTTAGCCTGAAGCTCCAAAGCCTTTGCAGTCATGCTTAAAAATGAAAATGGTATTGTGAGCCACAGCATGTATATGAAAAACTGGGATGGCAGATTCGGCCAGATAATTAAAATTACAATAAAAACTATAGATTGTAAAACCATTTTTGTCTTTCCAAAGATATTTGATTCAAGATATATTTCCTTTGACTTATAAAATATTGAAACTAAGGCGTTTAATACCTCAACTAAAATCAAAATCAACAGCAGCCACCTGTGCAGATAAAACAAGCTGTAAACGGCAATCGGTATTATTAAAATTCTGTCAGCCGTTGAATCTAACATCGCCCCGAATTCCGTGACCTTGTTTAATCCCCTGGCAACCGAGCCGTCAAGCATGTCTGTTATAACTCCAATTGTAAAAAGCGACAAGATTAAAATTTTGTCTTCGGTTCCCAAAAAAAATAATAATACAAAAAGCACCAGGCCTATGGCAACCCTTATCCATGTTATTTTATTCGGGGTAAAATTTCTCGGCCAGTAGGGCTTTATAAAAAGAAAAAGAAGTTCGTCTCTGTAATGGTCCATTCTTTCCAAAGAATTTTGAATAAAGTTAAAAACATTTTTCATAATGATATTTTCCATAATTTTATCATAATCTTTCACATTTGTTAAGCAATGCCAAATTTCTGCTTCGGGGTTTTCAAAAATGTAAACTTGTGATAAGTTGAAATAACAAAACAAACCCTATAGCAATATAGCAATATAGCAATATAGCAATATAGCAATATAGCAATATAGCAATATAAAACTATGTCAGCAGTATTATACAGAAAGTATCGGCCGCAGAATTTTTCTGAAATCATAGGGCAAGAGCACATTGTCCAGACTTTAACTAACTCAATTTTAGGAAAAAATATTTCTCATGCTTATTTGTTTTCCGGTCCGCGGGGTTCGGGAAAAACAACAATTGCTAGAATTTTCGCAAAGGCGATTAACTGCGAGCGTCCGTCAGGATTTGAGCCCTGTAACAAATGTTCTTCGTGTCTTGAAATTATGCAGTCAAAATCAATGGATTTGATTGAAATTGATGCCGCTTCCCACAGAGGGATTGACGACGTGCGCGAATTAAGAGAGGGCATCAAATTCGCGCCCGTAAAATCAAAATACAAAATTTTTATAATTGACGAATGCCACCAGCTTTCAAAAGATGCGGCTAACGCTTTGTTAAAAACCTTGGAAGAGCCGCCAGCTCACGCAGTATTTTTGATGGCAACCACAGAGGCGCACAAAATGATTCCGACAATAGTATCAAGGTGCCAAAGGTTTGATTTCAAGCGCTTGCAGGTTGCTGAAATTATAAAAAAACTGGAATTTATTTCCAAAAAAGAAAACGTAGAATTTGACCAGACGGCTTTATCTCTAATCGCCTTAAACTCGCGCGGGTCTTTCCGCGACGCAGAATCTCTTTTAGACGAATGCATAAATTTTTCAGGAAACAAAGGCTCAATAAAAACAGAGGATATAAAAGAACTGCTGGGAATTGTGGAGGTGGGGCAGATAGCTGAATTTGTTGATTTGCTTATTTCAAAAAATACCAAAGATTCAATAGTGTCTTTAAATTTAATGGCAGACAAAGGCCTTGACCTGCAGGAATTTGCAAAAACTCTTGTTTTTTATTTAAGGCAGTCATTGCTTTTGAAAATAAATCCAAATTTTTTAACTGCGCAAAACACCGGGCTTTCTTCGCAGGAACTGGAAAAAATAAAAGCGCAAACAGCAACACTTCAGCAAAAAGACATACAAAATATGCTGGAACTTTTCATTGACGCTGAAAACAAAATGAAATATTCAACTTTAAGCCAGTTGCCTTTAGAGCTTGCGATTGTGAACATAACGCACATGGAAGGATAAAACAGCATTGAGTTTGACAAAATTTGACGGAGTAGTAGCATTAATTAACCAGTGCCGCACGCCATTCGCCAACTGGTAAACGGTGTGGGCATAAATGTTGCTCTTTGAGTCGCCTTTTTAAAAGGAGGAGTTCCAATGAACCTGCCAGAGACCATTCAAGAGTTGGAGGAGCAGTTTGATGAAATAGCGAGGAGAAATCCCCGCGATGCGGCTGAAGTGGCGTTTGCCCTTGCCTCTCATTATTTTAGTCACCAAAACCCTGAGAAGGGAAGAGCGTTTGCTCAAAGAAGCATTGAGCTTTTTGACCAGTGCGGCACAAATACCGCTGAAGAATGCGGGGCTCGCCATTTGAAAATAGGCGGTATTTGCATGCCAGACATGATTCATGCCGGATTGGTCAGATTCCGGCTGGAAAAATTATGGGGGGAAAAGGCGCAAGTCCCGGCGCAAACTTGAAGCCGGTCCAAACAATACCCGGGTTCCACGGAACTCGGGCTTTTTATTTGGCATCAGATTTGCGGAAAAGCCAGGCTAATGTATAGATTTATTGACATCTTGTATAGATATAAATAATATGTTAATAAAAAACTATGATTATAGAATTAAAAAAATTTGGCACAACATTAATCTCTCGACAAACAGGAAAAGAGGCGTTTTCGGCTTTACAGCCGTTTTTAAAAGATATAAAAGAAGATGAAATAATTGAAGTGAATTTTGATGGAGTGTTAACTTTTTCGCCATCTTGGGGAGATGAGTTTTTGACGCCATTGTTAAACACATATGAAGACAGGTTAATCTTGAAAAATACGAGCAACCTTTCAGTGCAGGCAACTTTAGAAATACTGGAAAAAATTACCGCCAAAACCTTTTCTAAAAAATAACAAAAAAGTTTCAACAAAACGCCGTTTATACCCGGCGTTTTTTGTTTATTAAAAATCCAGCTCAAATCCAACGGCTCAACCTGTCTAGGATAGATAGCTTTATAAAGTTTAGCTGTTTTTGACTAACTTTATAAAGTTTGGTAATATGGGATTGTAGGCATTAAATAAAAAATTTATGACAACAAAACAAAAATTAGTGGTTATTCAAAAAATGCTCGGGCTTACTCAGACTAAATTAGCCGACAAGCTCGGTGTGTCTTTTGCTGCATTCAATAGTTGGTGGACTGAAAAATCTACTCCAAGGCCGGGAGCGCAAGCCGCGATTGAGGAACTTTATTTGGAAGTCACTGGCCAGAAATTAATCACGGCAGAAGAGCTTGCTCCGAAAAAACAAAAGTTGACGGAAAGGGCAGAAAAACATAAAAGCATTGTTGACGAAATTATAAACAATCCTGATATTCGCGATCAATTTATATTAAAGCTTACTTATCACAGCAACAGCATAGAGGGAAGCACCCTTGATGAGCCGGAAACAGCCGCGGTTATTTTTGATAATGTTGCCTTGCCTAATAAAAGCTTAACAGAGCAATTAGAAGCAAAGAATCACCAGACGGCTTTGAATTATTTATTTGACTATGTGTCTAAAAAAGAAAAAATTAATGAGGACTTAGTTTTTAAACTTCACGGTATGCTTATGAATGGAGTCCGTCCGGATGCCGGTGTTTATAGAAGCCATGGTGTAAGAATTACTGGTGTTGATTTACCAACGGCAAACTATTTAAGCGTTCCCAAACTAATGTCGGAGGTTATAAATGAAGCATCAAAACAAGCAGATGATTTTGTCGCCCAGTCAGCCAGCGTTCATAGCAAATTTGAACAAATACATCCTTTTTCCGATGGCAACGGCCGTGTCGGACGCTTGCTTATGACAGCAATGCTTTTGAAAGGCAACTTGGCTCCTGCCATAATTCGCCAAGAACAGAAACGGTTATATTATACTTATCTCTATAAAGCTCAAACAAAAAATGACGATAGTCAATTAGAAGATTTTTTATGCAATGCTATTACTGAGGGTTTTGATATTTTGGAAAGAAAGGATATAAAATAGAAATAAATAAAATAACAAAAAAGTTTCAACAAAACGCCGTTTATACTCGGCGTTTTTTGTTTGCGGAAAATTACAGCCAAAAATCCAACGGCTCAACTTAAAACATGTTGAGCCGTTAAAAATCCGCATTTTCTCGGGAAAAACCCCGGTGTTTTTTTGACAGCTAAAAATTTGACAATGACCTTGAAATGTCCTATCGTAAAGGTGTTATGGTGTGTTGCTATAACAACAGCTTTTTGACAAAAAGATAAGGTCAATTCACTTTATGAAAGGGAGTTACAATGAATAACCTTCCAGATTGGATGAGGAGAGATCCAAACGATTGGATGAAAAGAGATCCAATGGATATGTTCAGACCCAAAAAATTGTCTTTTAATCCGCTTCCTTCTGTTTCCGCTGATGTCGAAATCGCTTGCATGAGAGCAAAAGCAACTAAAAATTGTAGACTTTGTGGTTCTACAATTTCTGCAGAAAGTGATGTCTGTGAAAGTTGTATAAAAAAACATGGAACCGCTGGTTCTTTTTATACATACAGATGTGAAAAATGTGGATGCTTGACTACGGCAATAAGATGCTGTGATGGAAAATAAAGTGAAGTCATTTGACAAAGAAATCTCACGGGAAGTTTGGTGTTCACCCTTTTACAGGAGTTGTGTCATGGATAACGAAGACCGTGGATCTGATTTCAGGCCGATCGGCAATAATGGATACGGCATTCAGCCGTTGGGATCCACGCCGTTTGGTGGTGACATCCACGAGACCTTCAAGGTCGACGAAGCCGGAGACGTTTCCGGTGGTCATACCACCGTTCGACTCCCCGGCGGATCGGACTGCCATCTGCCCTGGACCGAATAGTCCAGATATCGTCGTAGGTGAAGTCAAACGACTTCGCATGCCTCAATGAGAATAAAATCTCTTTGGGGCTTTTTTATTAAAATTGTTAGAATTTTAGCGGTTTTCCGGGTAAAAAACCGGTGTTTTTTTGTTTCTAAAATTTTTGACGGGAGGGCCGAATTGTTATATAATATATATTAGGATTATTAAAATTAAAATCTAAAATATGAATCTAAACAAAAGAACTTCAACGTTAGTCGGTGTAATAGTTATAGCTGTCGCCGTGATTTTGATGTTTGGCGGAGTTTTTGCATATCAATATTTGAAAAATTCGCAAATGCCGGCAGAAGAGACAAAAAGCCCCGAGGTTAATGGGACAAAAACCGTTGAAGAATTTATTCCAAAAGATTACCACGAAATTGTAAGAGCCGAGGGTGATTTGAATAAAGATGGTTTAAATGACATAGCTATTGTTGTTGAAGAAAAAAACAAAACAGCAAATGGGTCTGAATGTTATGATTGCCGCCGCAGCCTGTTAATTTTATTTAAAACAAAAGATGGAGGTTATGAGCTATCAATAAAATCAGACAAGGCGATACGGTTGGCTTCTGAGGGCGGAGTATTTGGGGACCCATTAGATTCAATTCAAGTTGATAATGGATCTTTGTTGATTAGTTTTTACGGGGGCAGTAGTTGGAGGTGGTCTTATTCTTACAGGTTTAGATACCAAGACAATGGATGGTTTTTAATAGGGGCAACCGAACACAATTATTGGAATGTTTCTAATTGCGTTTATAAAACAGGTGATTACAATTTTCTTACAAATAGAAAACAAGAAATTGTAAGTAATAATTGGGATAATTGGGATGACCAAAATATTCAGGAAAACGCGCCATGTAGTGAAGAAGAGAATTGGTCTAATATAAACAATGACAAACTGATAAATTTGAAAGACTTTATAGCAGCAACATCTGATCTATCGCAAGTAGATTGGCATACATACACAAATAATGAATACGGGTTTGAAATAAAGTATCCTGATTCATTGTATATTGCTGGTGACGATGCATCCTCTTTTGTGGTTAATTTTAAGGAGACAAAATATAAAAATGAAAGTTCTACACATAGGCCATCAATTACCATTAAAAAAATTACTACTAATTTAACGCCAAGAGAGTGGGTGATTGAAAATGGTGTAAACATAATTCAACTACAAAATAAGCAAACCAACATAGTTGATGCGATTATTGGCCCTAATAATATTCCGGCTATAAAATTTTATAGCGAAGCAGCTATTTCCGGCTCTAATCACGCAATAGTAAAACATGGCAATAATTTATTGTTAGATATTTCTATTAATTCCAGCCCTAACGGAGAAATATCAAATAGTATTTACGAACAGATGCTCTCTACTTTTAAGTTTACTAATTGATTTGATTTATGCACAGGGTTTTGCGCGCTTGACATAATAAAATATGCTATAATTACATAAAACTAAAAAAAATAATTTTTAATTATGGCAGATTTAAATGTTGTAGAATACATTAAAAAAGCCCGAGCCGCTGGACAGAAAGATTTGGATATAAAAAATAATTTGCTAAACAACCAGTGGTTAGAATCAGAAATAAATGATGCTTTTTTGGCAGGCGGGCAAATGCAAAATCAAAATATGCCAGATGCTGAAAGCCAATTTCAGCCAAAGCAGACAGAAGCGCAAAACAATTTGCAAACCCAGTATGCGCAAAGCAATGCGGCGCAAACGCGGCAGGGCAGGCGGTTTAATTTAAAGATTTTATTATTAATCGTAATTTTTTTGGTTGTAATATTAAGTTTAACTGGCGGAGCGGGATTTTATTTTAGAAATCAGATTTTAGATTATGCGACCTCTTTGTTTTTTAAGCCCAGCCCCGAGTCTGTTATACGAAAAGCATGGGAGAATTTGAATACAATAAAAAGCCAAAATTTTGAAGGCCAGCTGTTAATCACGGGAAAAAATATTGCGGATAATAATCAATCTTATAATTTTAATTTTAATTTTTCAGTTTCCGGCGGCGTGGATACTTTTGATAAAACCAATGTGTTATCAAATATAAAAGGGTCCTTGCTTGCCGTAATAAGCAGCGAAATTGGAAATCAATATAATTTTTCTATAGACGCCGAGGAAAAATCGGTTGGAAAAGATTTTTATTTAAAAATTGATAAACTGGATTTGGGAAATTTGAATATGTTTTTGTTGATGGCCGGAATAGACACCAGTGAAATAAAAGGAAAGTGGTTTAAATTTACACGGGAAGAGGGCATAGAAACCGCAACAGAATATGCAAAAGTTTCTTCTTCGCAAATTGAAAAAGAGCAAATTGAAAAAGATTTTAAGGAAATGCTGGATAAAGTAGTAAAAATATTATTGGATAAAAAAGTTTATGATATAAACCAGCTGGCAGACAATAAAGGAAGCGAGGGGAAAGAATACCATTATTATGTTTCATTAAACCAAGAAAAACTTATTGCCGCTTCACCGGAAATATTTGATGAAATCAATGCTTTGCGCGATAAATTTTATCCGGAAGAAAAGAACAGTCCTGAGTATACTTTGGAAGATTTTCAAAAAGATATAAACGAATTTTTTGATAAATTCGGGACTTTGGCCACGGATTTGTATATAGGAAAAAAAGACGGATTTTTGCATAAAATTGAGTTTAATAAAGAATATGACGTTAGTAAAATCAGCGATGGTCAAAGCAGCGGAACATTGGGAGTCAGTTACAAATTAAGCCAGACAGATATTAACAAGCCTTTGCAAATTTCAGCTCCTGATGATTATATAGACCTTAAAGATTTTGCCATATTAAATGAAGTAAAATCTTATATGAAGCAAATAAGCTTTGCGGCAGAGTCGATTTTTAATTTAAACAAAAGCTATTCTTCTTTATGCGCCAAAGGTCTGCTGAACGGCTACCAAAAAACTTTTGGCAGTTCATTGATAAAATGGAACAATAGCATTATTGGCGCAGGAGCCGGAAAACCGGCCTGTTTTGCCTCGGTTGATAATTATTGCATTTCAACAAAATTAACAGATGGAAGCTGGCTGTGCATAGGCAAGGGCAATGTTGCAGGCAAAACAGAATGCGTTTCAGCCCAAACAATTTGCCAATAAATATTTTTAGAAAATTTGTAAAAATAGTAATATAAAATAAATAATTATGACAGAACCAAGAGTTGTAGAATACATTAAAAAAGCCCGAGCCGCTGGACAGAAAGATTTGGATATAAAATCTGCTTTATTGCAGAACGGCTGGTCTGAACAGGAAATTAACGAAAACCTTTTAGCGGTTGGATTAGAAGGCAAATCTTTTGTTTCAGATAAAAATGATGCAGAGAAACCAGTTTTGACAAAAGCAGAGCCAGAAAGCGCCAAACCCGCAACTGTTAATGCCAGCTCCTTTAATGTCGGCAAAAAACCTTTAAATTTACCATGGACATGGATTGCTTTAATGTCTGTGATTGCGGTTGTTATAATAGGCGGGGCTGTATTTGTGTTTTTGAAATACCCGAGTTTTTTTGTCGCGCCATCTTCAACAAAATCAGAGCAAAATACTGCCAACACCGCAGAATCTGCCCCTGTTATTCCTGCATTTGCTTCTTATAATTTAGAAAGCACAAAATACTCCCCAAGCTTGCCAGATTATAAAATAGCTTTATCAGAGCTTGCAAATCTTTCCAGTTTTGAACAGAGCCAAAAAGTTTCTTTTTCTGACGCCCAAAAGCAAAGCCTTGCTGACAACAATTTTTTTGTGGCGGCAAATTATGACAAATTCTACAACACCTCCGCGCTCGCAGATGCCGGCGCCTTGCGTAATGACGACTGGACAGGATTGTACAAAAGTATCGGCGGTTCTTATAACATATGGGAAAGAGAGCCGGAAAATTCAGTTTTTATTACGACAGATTTTTTAACGCACGTTTACCATAAATTAATTGATGAAGAATTTTCATATATAGAAGAAATAAATTTTTATCCTACGCTTAGCAGTTTGAGCAAATCAATGCTTGAGCTTTCAGCAAAGGCATATTCTACAACAGAAGATGCAAAGCAAAAAGAAAGCTATGAAAGATTGTCTGCTTATTTCTTGGTTCCTTCGGCAATTCTTGAAAATGCGACAGAAGATTATAACAGCTTTAAAGAGCAGAATTTTGTAAACGACAGCCAAAGCGATAAAAAACAGGCGGTTTTAGCCGCAGCTGAATCATTGGCAAAAGATAATAATGTTTCAGACAATACAAAAAATATCGCAAAACGGGAAATAACATTAATTTTTGACGCAAAATCATTGGTTTCTTCTCCTTTAATGGGCAAATACCAGCCGGGCATGCTTGAAGATTATACCCAATTTACTCCAAGAAGCCATTATGCCAAAAACGTAATTTTGCGCGATTATTTCAGGGCAATGATGTTTTACGGCAGAATGAATTTTTTGCTTTCAAGTTCTGAGCTGACGCGCGACGCCCTGAATATCAGCCAGCTTCTTTCAACAACAGATTTAAAAAAATGGGAATCAATTTATTTGCCTACTTTATTTTTTGTCGGTCAGTCAGATGATTTGAGCATTTATGAGTTTAATGATGCTGTCAAAAAAACAGGATTTGCCAGCTCAGATAAAGGCGATGAGGCTGTCACAAAAATCCAGGATGAATTAAAAACCTATAAAAATCCGCAGATAATGTCATCGGCCGTAATAAGCCCCGAGGTGTTTGGCGCGACAAAAGAAGACCTGCAAAACTCAACAAAGGGGTTTCGATTTATGGGCCAAAGGTTTACTCCCGACGCATTCATATTTTCAACTTTAACGCAAGGAGATGAAACGCCGGACCCAAAAACAGGCCAGAAATTACCAAGCACTCCTACGGCTTTAATGGTTTCTACTTTAATGGGAAGCAAAACTTCGGCAGATTTATTAAATGTCTGGATACAAAATAATGCGCCAAATTCTGATAAAGTAATAGCTGACCGCATGCAGACTTTGCAGGATTATTTTGACGGCACAACCCAAAGCCAGTGGACTCAAAATATATACTGGTCATGGCTTTACGCTATAAAATCATTGTTTAAAGACACAAATGCTAAGGGGTATCCTGTGTTTATGAAATCTGAAGACTGGAATAAAAAGAGCCTGCAGTCATTTTTGGGTTCATGGACAGAGCTAAAACACGATACTTTGCTTTATGCAAAACAAAGCTATGCTGAAGCGGGAGGAGGCGGGCCCGAAGAAAATCCTGCTAAACCCGTGCCCAAAGGTTATGTAGAGCCAAATATTGAATTTTTTGACAGGATAATAGCTTTGGTAAATTTAACTAATGACGGATTAAACAAATTTGGCATTTTGCCGGAATATCTTGCCTCAAGAAACAACGCATTTAAAGAGGCCGTGCAATTCTACCGCAAAATTGCTGTTTCTGAATTGCAGAATGAAAAAATCAGCGATGAAGATTTTGAGAAATTAAGATTAAGCGCGGGAAATTTGGATAATATTTTGCAGGCGCCGGATTCAGAAATAAAATTAGAAAGCAACGCAAGGTCAGCTTTAATTGCAGACGTGCATACAGATGTAAAACAAGGCCAGATACTTTATGAGGCAGACGGCGTGCCAAATTATATTTTTGTGGCAGTGAAAGATACCAATGGCGCGCGCTTGACTAAGGGACTTGTTTATTCTTATTATGAGTTTACAGATTCTCTTGCGAAAAGGTTAACTGACGCAGACTGGCAAAAATTTAATTATTCTGATTCAATCAAAAAGTTAAAAATGCAGGATTGGAACAAATCGCTAATTAAATAGGCAGATGAAAAAAAAGAATGTTATCGTAACAATATTGCTGATAGCCGCTGTGATCACAGCGGCTATTTGTTTTTTGTCCTTTTTGAAACCTGTTGAAACATTTTTAGAACAGCTAGCAGGCGAAGATTTGTCGCAAAATTTTTTTTTAGCGAGCTTGTATAATAACATAGAAAGCTACCAAGACGTTTTTTCAAATTTGCCTAAAATGCCAGAAGAGCAGGGGATTGAGGCAGGGGTAATCTCGCATCATTTTTTAGCGAAGGAACTGATTGCGGATTTTTATAACAGAATAAGCAACAAAAATATTGATACGATTTTTTTAATTTCTCCCGACCACTACAATATTTTTTTCCCGTCGGGAGTTATAGCTTACACAAGCAGTTTAACTTGGCAGACGCCTTTTGGAAATTTGCCAGCTGATAAAAATATTATAAATTCTTTGGTAAAACAGCAGTTAGTAGAAAACAACGATTCGGCAATGGGTCTTGAACATGGGATTTATGTTGAAACTCCGTTTATTAAAAATTTCTTTCCAAAAGCTAAAGTGGTGCCTTTGATTTTAAATTTAAGCGCAGATTACAACAGTTTTTCAGATTTAGGCAAAAAGCTCAGAAATTTAGTCCCGGAAAATTCAATTTTAATAGTAAGCAGCGATTTTTCGCATGATATATCTGCAAAAGAAGCCGGCATAAAAGACAAAGACAGTGTTCAGATATTAAAAAATTTAGATTTTAATAAAATAAAAGAAATTAACAACGACTGCCTAAAATGTTTTGCTGTGCTATACGGGTTTTTGCAAAACACCAATAATTATAATTTCAATTTAATAGATAATAAAAACTCTTTTGATTTTGCCTCAGATTCAGAGGATTCTGTTACCAGCTATGTTTCCGGATTTTATGAAGAAAAAAAAGACATTCAAATTTTATTTACGGGCGATTTAATGTTTGACAGGGGAATCAGATATTACGCTAAAAAGAACGGGGGTAATGAATTTATTTTTGAAAAAATATATCCTCTGTTGATAAACAATGATTTGGTCGTTTCTAACCTTGAAGGCCCGATTACAGATGAAAAATCAATAAGTTCAGGAACTGTGCCGGGTTCTGCCAATAATTATACTTTTACTTTTGACCCAAGCGTGGCAAAAACCTTATACAGAGAAAATATCAAACTGGTAAGCTTGGCAAATAATCACATTTTAAATTTTGGCAGGCAAGGACTTAATTCCACAAAAAATTATTTAGATAGTGCTAAAGTTGAGTATTTCGGCGCTCCCGAAGGACAAAGGAGCATTATAAAGGAAATAAACCCCGTTAGAAATAGTTCACCGACAAGCTCTTCTGGCACGGAAAGCACAGGCGCGATTTCTAACGGGGTAAACGGGGTGAGAATTGGTTTTGTAAGTTATAACGAATTTTACGGCGACATAGAAGAAGAGCAAAATTCAGTTATTGAAGAAATCAAGAAGATTAGGCAAGAAGTAGATTTGATAATTGTTTTTAGCCACTGGGGTCCGGAATACAGATTAACAGCTACTGATGTGGTTAAAGAATTGGCGCATAAATTTATAGATGGGGGAGCTGATTTAATTATTGGTTCTCATCCCCATGTAATTATGCCGATGGAAGAATATAAAGGCAAGAGAATTTATTATTCCTTGGGAAACTTTGTTTTTGACCAGTATTTTAACGAGAACGTGCGCAACGGACTGGCAGTAATAGTTAAAATTAATTTAGAAACAAAACAGCTTAATTTTGAGGAAATTAAGCTTTATTTGCAGTCCGGCGGGCAGACAATAGAAATTAGTAAAGAGTAAAGAGTCGTAATCAAAAAAGCTAGGTCCGACATAGCTTTTTTGATGCGCATTTTATCTTTTTCCTTTACGCGTGCATCTTACTTTTGCTTTTTTATTAACTTTTCTTAATTGCCTTTTTCTATTTGCCCATGTCATATTTTTAAGTGTTTAATTCTTTTTTAAGTATAGCAAAAAATACTACGATAAACAATATACATTGAAAAAATCATTAAAAAGTGGTAATATCCAAATAGATAACTAAACACTCTCTTGCATAATAAAACTACGATAGTATAATTGGATAATACATAGTCGTAGTTCAAATGATACCAAAAATAGAAGAAAAAAATAAAGCAATAGAATTAAGAAAACAGGGGTTGTCTTACAAGGAAATTTTAGAACAAATTTCTGTTGCTAAATCATCTTTATCTTTGTGGTTAAGGAATGTTGGATTAAGTAAAAAACAAAAACAGAGATTAACAGAGAAAAAGCTGAAATCTGCTTTGCGAGGAGCTAAAAGAAAAAAGGAAATTAGAATAGCCGTCACAGCTGAAATTAAAAATAAAGCGAGAAGAGATGTTGGTAAATTATCAAAGAGAGAATTATGGTTAATTGGCATAGCATTGTACTGGGGAGAGGGGAGTAAGGAAAAAAATTATCGGCCAGGAACAGGCGTCCAATTTTCAAATTCTGATCCTTATATGATCAACCTTTTTGTAGCATGGCTTATTAAAATAGTTAAAATTTCAAAAGATAGAATTAAATTTGACATTTATATTCACGAAAGCCATAAAAATAATACAGATAGAGCAATAAATTATTGGTCAATTCAAACTGGTTTTTCTGTTAATAATTTCAAAAACGTATATTTTAAGAAAAATAAAATAAATACAAAAAGAAAAAATACAGGAGTATCTTATTTCGGATTATTAAGAGTGAGAGTGAAAGAAAGCTCTAATTTAAACAGAAAGATTCAAGGATGGATTGAGGGTATTTATAATAATTGCGGGGTGGTGCAATGGTAACACGTCTCCCTTTGAAGGAGAAATTCTTGGTTCGAGTCCAAGCCCCGCAGCTATCATCCTTTTTTGTTTATACATTTAAATGACAACACTTTTAACAGACGAAAATTTTGAAAAAGAAGTTTCAAATTCAGACAAGCTGGTGCTTGTTGATTTTTTTGCAACCTGGTGCGAGCCGTGTACAATGTTAGCTCCCATTTTGGAAAAAGTTGCAGAAGATTTAAAAGATAAAATTATTTTGTTAAAGGCTAATTTAGACGATATCCCAAAAACAGCTGGTAAGTTTGGAGTTGAAAAAATTCCAACAGTAATATTGTTTAAATCAGGAAAGCCGATTTCAGGATTTGTGGGTTTATCTTCAGAGCAGTCAATTAAAGAATGGCTGGAAAATTCGTCAAAAGAGCAGCAGATTGTATCTGAACAGGACATTGCGTCTGTAATAGAAAGATATGACAATTACGCAAAATCAAACGGATTTAGATTAAATCCCGACAAAAAAACAGTTGAAAGGGTTGTTAAGGGACTTTTTGAAAACCAAAAAAAATATGGAAAAAAGTATTGCCCTTGCAGAAGGGTTTCAGGAGACCAAGCGGAAGATGCAAAAAAGATCTGCCCGTGCGCCTTTCACAAAGACGAAATTGAAAAAGACGGCCATTGCTTCTGCAACTTATTTGTGAAATAACTATAAAAAAACAAGTTATTTAAACGGCTCGCATTATATTTAAATAACAGCTATTTTTTAGCGCAAAAAGCCGGTTTTTTTGGTATAATTGCCTTAAATTAGAAAATAATTTTATGGATGGGCAGAAGCGGGAAAATATAAAAATTGGAATGATTGTGGATATTGTGTTAAAAGCAGACCAGAAAACAGGGAAGCTTACCCGCGGGATAGTGGCGGATATTTTAACGAGCTCTGCTTTGCATCACCGCGGGATTAAAGTGCGCTTAAAAGACGGACAAGTCGGTAGAGTACAAATTGTTTACTCTTACAAAACAATTAACGGGCAAGAATATATGGAGGGCCTGACATAAGTCGCCTTTTGGGCGATTTTTTGGTATAATAATATAAATAAAAATTAACGCAACTACCAAATAAATTTGGTGCGGGGACAAAAAATATGAAGAAACTAATATTGTGGATTATGATAATCATAGGCATTATAATCGTGACCGGTGGAGTTGCGGTATTTGCTAAAGATGCGGAAATTTTTGATATTTTTTTTTCTGATAAAGTAAAAGACGAAAGAGCGTTAAATAGAATGGCAAAATTATATCCAGAAATCATGGGCGACTATGTACTCTATAGTTGGAACGCTGAAAAAGTACAGAAGAGGGCGGAATGCGAAGGAGAAATATGTAGCAGATACACAATCGGGCAATATAGGATGGATGGAAGTAATAAAGTTGTTTTTGTACACATATATAAAGCGACTAAAGGTACGGAAATTTTTAAAAATGTTTTGTTAAACATGCTATCTTCTGAAAAATTTGGAGAGTATAATGTGATAAGACCGGAAAGGCACGAAATAGGTTGGTGGGTCGGTTCTAATGTAGATTATATTCTGACTCAAGAAGGGACGGTAAAATTTGAGATAGATGGAGGACAATCTATGAGCTATATAAACAAGGCTACCGGTGAAAATCCTGTAACACAATATTTTATATCAAAATATCCTCCTGCTAAATAAAATAACCCGCAACTACCAAATAAATTTGGTGCGGGGACAAAAACTATGGAAGAAAATTTTAATAAAAAAAATAACGGAGAAGCCGGTTTTATGCACGAAGAATCGGTTGAAAAAGAGCAGTCTCCTGATGAAATTATATATGCTTTAGAGCAATCTGCCGAGAAACAGGAAAAAGTTAAAATTACGGTTAAAAGCATGGACGGCAAATTTTCAAAAAAAATGTCTGTCTTTGTCTGGAATATAGAGGGGGATATTTTGTGGGTTGTTACAGAAGACGGCGAAGGAATGCCGATAGAACTTTCAAGAATTGAAAAAGTGGAACAAAAAAAAGAGCAAGAACCTCCGCCAGAGGAACTAAAAATATGATTTCCTGGCTATTAGTAATAATTTTAGCGTATTTTTTCTTCAGCTTGGCTTCTTTGGGCGACAAGCTGGTTTTGAATAGAAAGGCAGACCCGGCAGTTTATACTTTTTATGTCGGATTTTTCAGTATCTTGCTGGCGGTAATTATACCTTTTATAAATTTCAGGTTTCCTGATGCAAAAACATTGGTTTGGATTATTGCAGAAGCCGGCGTTTATCTGCCGGGATTATATTTAATGTATATTGCAGTAAATAAATTTGAAGTTTCAAAAGTGATTACAACCATAGGCGCCACCCAGCCTGTATTTATTTTTGCTTTGACATGGATTTTTTGGGGGCCTCAAACAATGACTGCAAAAGTTATTTTAGCTTTTATTATTTTGCTTTCAGGAAGCATTATTATTTCTGTTGAAAAAAATATAAATTTGACGGCAGATTATTTAAAAATAACAATTTTGGCGTCTTTAATGTTTTCATTAGATTATATTTTTTCTAAATTTGTATTTTCAAGCATGACTTTCTGGCAGGGATTTATATGGATGAGAATATTTATTTCTTTATTTTCTTTATTATTTTTAATAAGCCGGAAAAACCGAAAAGCAATTTTTGCAAAACAGACTGTTTCAGACAAAAAAACAGGCGCAATTTTTGCTTTAACCCAGATGTCCGGCGGGACAGCAAACATACTCCAGAGTTTTGCCATATTTTTAGCCCCCGTGGCTTTTTTGCCGGTTATAAATTCATTGAGGGGAGCGCAGTATGTTTTTCTTTTTTTAATAACTTTGTTTTTGTCTGTATTCTTGCCAAAAATTTTGAAAGAAAAAATATCAAAAACAGCAATTGTCCAAAAAATAATTTCTATAATTTTAATATCTGCCGGGCTTGCGATACTTATTTTCTAATTTTTAAGTAGTTTAAAGCCGCCCCGACGTCGGACGTCGGGGCGGCTTTCGGGTTTTGAAAATAAGTTGACAAAACAAGTAAAAGTAATAAGCTAAAAGCGGGCGCCATTTTAACCAGGCCGGCCCAAAAATATGAAAAACACAATTTTAAAAATAAGTTTTTTGGTTTTAATTTCTGCTGTGATTTTTTTTGCTTCGGGACAGGCGGTTTTAGCCGCAACAATCCCGCAAGTTCAGACAAATTCAGCTGGCAATGTGCAAAATAATTCAGCCACGCTTAACGGTTATGTTGGAAGTTTGGGCAATGACAGCTATACTAATGTCTGGTTTCAGTGGGGAATTACCACAAGCTATGGAAACAACACAAACCAGCAGACAATAAATTATCCTGAAACATTTAGTTTTTTAATTTATAATTTATCTCCAAGCACAACTTTTCATTATAGGGCAGTGGCGCAAAATAGTTATGGGACTGTTTATGGCTCTGATGTGGTTTTTACCACCGGCCAATCCGGAGGTCAGCAGGTTACAGCAAACGCAGGCCCTGACCTTTACGTTAATTCCGGGCAATCTGTAACTTTGCAGGGTTCAGGATATGATAATTCAGGATATTCAATAAATTATAACTGGAGCTGTGTCGGAGGCACGCTTTCAAGTTCAAGTATTGCCCAGCCAACATATACTCCTCCTTATGTTTCAGGGCAGGGAACTTATACTTGCACGCTTACTGTCACAAATAATTACGGAAATTCAAATTCTGACATTGTTACAATTTATGTAAATTATAACAATCAGCAAGTTGGGGGCATAAACGCGCAGACAAATTCAGCCACCAATGTTTCAAATTATCAGGCAACCTTAAACGGATATTTTGGAGCTCCCTATCTTAATGCTTCAGCGAATGTTTGGTTTCAGTGGGGAACTACAACCAGTTATGGAAATAATACAAACCAGCAATCGTTATACAATTCGGGATCATTCAGCCAGAATATCACAGGGCTTTTGCAAAACACAACTTACCACTTCAGGGCAGTGGCTCAAAGTAATAATGCAACAGTTTACGGCTCTGATACGACATTTTATACAGGGTCCGGTTCGGGTTCAGGATATTTAATCGTTGGTAAAAAAGTTATAAATTTAACAGCAGGAAACTTAAACTGGCAGACATCTGTTAACGCAAAGCCGGGCGACATATTAAGCTTTGCTATAACTTTGCAGGCTCCAAGCCAAGATGTTCATAATATCTTTGTGCAGGATATTTTGCCCGCAAATCTTTTATATAAAGATAACCTAACAATAAATGCTTCTCTTAACAATATTGGAAATCCCGCTTCCGGAATTAATGTGGGTACATTATCTGCGGGCCAGGTAGAAGTAATTTCATATCAGGTACAGGTAGCTTCAAGCCCAAATTTTGCTTATGGGTTGAGCAATTTGACCAGCACGGCCAACATAACCAGCCAGGAAAGCGGAACCCAGACAGCAATAGCCACTGTTTTAATAAATAATTCATCTGTGCAGGGCATTACTACTATACCTACAGGACTTACAAACAATCTGCTAGAAGATTCATTTTTTCTGCCGCTTCTGATTGTTTTAATCAGCGTATGGCTGTATTTTTCAGGTTCAGCATACAAGTTTGCCGATTGGATGAAAGGTCAGACCTCCAAAAAACTTAATAAATAATTTTGTAATTTAGGGAGGGCAGACCTTCTCATGCCTAAGATAGCAGAAATTTTCCATCTTACAAATTTAAAAGCTTCGAAATTTGTAAGATGGAAAAAAACAAAAATTAAAGCAATGAATAGGGGGTGAGCAGCCCCCCTTTTTTTATTATTGAAAAAAAGTTAATAAAAGCGTAAAATACACAATATGCAGTTGGATTTATCAAAACTTAATAAAGAGCAAAAAGAGGCGGTTTTGCATGAAAAAGGCCCGCTTTTGATTGTGGCAGGAGCCGGAACAGGCAAAACAACAGTAATTACCCAAAGAATTGTTAATTTGATTGAAAAAGAGCTGGCAAAGCCCGAAGAAATTTTGGCAGTAACTTTTACTGAAAAAGCGGCTTTTGAAATGGAAGAAAGAGTTGATAAGCTTTTGGAATTTGGATATGTGGATTTGTGGATTTCAACTTTTCATTCTTTTTGCGAAAGAGTTTTAAGGGAAAACGCTTTAGATATCGGCTTGCCCACAGATTTTAAAATTTTAGACCAAACTTCGGGCTGGCTTTTAGCCCGGCAAAATTTAGACAGGTTTGATTTAAAATATTATAAGGCATTGGGAAACCCCACAAAATTTATTCAGGCATTAATTTCTCATTTTTCTCATTGCAAAGACCAAGAAGTTTATCCAGAAAATTATTTAGAATATGCTGAAAGCTTAAAAACAAGAGATGACGGCCCGGAAGACCAAGAAACAGAAAGAATTATGGAGGTCGCAAATGCTTATCATGTTTATCAGCAAATTTTATTGGAAAACAGTTGTTTAGATTTTGGCGATTTAATAAATTATTGTTTGAAGCTTTTTAAAAAACGCCCGTTAATTTTAAAAAAATATCGGGAAAAATTTAAATATATTTTGGTTGACGAATTCCAAGACACAAATTGGTCGCAATACGAATTGATAAAATTATTGGCGGAACCAAATAATAATTTGTGTGTTTGCGCCGACGACGACCAGGCAATTTACAGATGGCGGGGAGCTTCATTTTCAAACATTATAAAATTTCAGGAGGATTTCCTCCCGACGAAGTCGAGGATCCACGATGCCCACGACAGCGGTCGGGACATCGGGACAAAAGCAAAACAAGTTTCTTTAATCAAAAATTACAGGTCAAGCCAGAATATTTTAGATAAGTCATACAATTTTATAAAACAAAATGACCCGGACAGACTGGAGTTTAGAATCAAAATAGACAAAAAACTAACGGCAGAAAACAAAGGAGAGGGGATTATAGAACATATTCACACTAAAAATTTAGACGCGGAAGTGGGCCAGACATTAAAAAAGATTCTGGAAATTTTAAAGCGCGACCATGAAGCAACCTATAATGATTTTGCGCTTTTAGTAAGGGCAAATGATTCGGCAATTCCGTTTGTTAAAGCTTTGGAAAGAGCAAATTTGCCGTACCAATTTTTGGCATCTAGAGGGCTTTATTCAAAGCCGATAATTTTAGACATGATTTCTTATTTTAAGCTTTTAGACAATTATCACGAGGGCTCGGCAGTTTATAGAATTTTAAATTTGCCCGTTCTGGAAATTTCAGATACAGATATTGCCAACATAACCCAATTTAGCCACAAAAAAACAAAATCGCTTTTTGACTCTTTGCAAGAATTGGCAATAATTCCCGGAATTTCAGCCAAAACACAGGAAAAAGTGGCGTTTATTTTAAGTTTAATTAAAAAACATGGCCAAATGGCAAGAGAAAAGGGGGTTTCTGAAATTTTAGTGACATTTTTGGAGGATTCAGGATATTTAAAACATTTAATTCATAATAATGAAATTGAAAAATTAGATTTATTGAATCAGTTTTATAAAAAAGTAAAAACTTTTGAGGAATCCAGCATTGAGCCGCTGTTGAAAAATTTTATGGAGGAAATGATTTTAGAATTGGAATCGGGAGAGGAAGGAAAGTTGGAATTTGACCCGGAAAAAGGCCCTGATATGCTCAAAGTTATGACTATTCACGGAGCTAAGGGTTTAGAATTTAAATATGTATTTTTGGTAAATATGGTTGATCGCAGATTTCCAACAGACCAGAGAAAAGACCCGATTGAACTGCCCGATGCCTTAATAAAAGATATAAAGCCGAAAGGAGATGCGCATTTGCAGGAAGAAAGGCGTCTTTGCTATGTGGCAATGACAAGAGCTAAAAAAGAGCTTTATTTTACTTCAGCCGAAGATTACGGAGGGCAAAGAAGGAAAAAATTATCCAGATTTTTAGTTGAAATGGGGTTTAAGGGGCAGGATACGGAGCGAGATATGCCTGCGAGCGGAGGGGTTAGGGACGGGCGAGCCTCGCTTGTCGAGGCGAGTAGGGTGCACGAAGCGAGCAGGCATATCTCGCGAAGTAAAATAAATCCCCAGTACTTGCCAGAACATTTTTCTTATTCCCAGCTGGCTGCTTTTGAAAAATGTCCGTTGCAGTATAAATTTGCTTTTATTTTAAAAGTGCCGACAAGGGGCAAGGCAGTTTTTTCTTTTGGAAAAACAATGCATAATACTTTGCATGAGTTTTTAAAATTAATGAATGAACCCGCCTTTGCTAAAGCTTCGGCGGGCAAGGAAAAAAATCTTTTTGGGGAAGAAATTTCCCAGAAAAAGAAAAAGAAAAATAGTGTTTTTGATGAATTAACAAAATTATATGAAAAAAATTGGATTGATGAATGGTATGAAAATCAAAAGCAAAAAGATGATTATTTTAAAAAAGGAAAAGACATATTAAAAGATTTTTACAAAAATTTTGAAAAAAATCCGCCAAAAATTTTAAAAATTAACGGGCAAACTGCTTTGGAAATGCCGTTTAATTTAAAAATTGGCGGGTACACTTTGTACGGCGTGATAGACAGAATTGATGAAGAAAGTCCCGCCTCAGCCAGAGGCTCCGGCGAGGCAAAGGGGGGAGTGGTAATTATAGATTACAAAACCGGCCAGTCAAAAGATAAGCTGGATTTTGAAGCCAAAGAACAACTTTTAATTTATCAAATAGCTGCCGAAGAAGTTTTGCATTTAAAACCAAAACAGCTTGCATATTATTATTTAGACGATGGGAAATTTGCTTCATTTTTGGGGTCTGAAAGCGATTTGCAAAAACAAAAAGATAAAATAATTGAAGAGGCCGAAAAAATTAAAAACAGCGAATTCGAAGCAACTCCGGGCTGGCAATGCCAGTATTGCGATTTCAAAGACATCTGCGATTACGCTCAACGTTGAGCGCGTAATCCTGAGCCTTCCCGAAGGGCTTTGCTCAAAGATAAATTAAGCAAAAAGCGCTCCAAAAAGGAGCGTTTTTTGTTCGGGCAATTTCAGCGCGAAAACCCTTGACATAGTTGCTTGATAGTGATATAATAAAAATATAGGATAAAGCAATGATTTTATCCTTAAAACAGTACATTCTAAAGCATTATAGCTGCACCCGAGGATATATCCATATCTTCAGGCGCAGCTATAATGCAAGGCTACTTGCAGACTGCGCACGGCAATTTGCCCACGTGCCAAGGGGATCTTGGAAAGAGGCAAAGTACCTTTATTCCCTGGGAAAGGGAAAAGGAGTCTGTCATGGATTCGCAGAAGTTTGCACGTCTGGTTCGCGAGTTCCCGTTCATCGAGAAGATTTTGACCGAGGTGAAGCTGGAGTCAGCCTCAATCGGTAACATCGAGGTGAAGCGTGTGGACCGGAACTTACTCGAGGTCACACCGATCGCTTGGTCTCACGACTGTTGCGGCTACGGAGAGAACCTTGGACACCGTTTCTTCTGGTGCGTCGCGCCCCACCAAATCATCCGGCTGGAAAGCGCATGGCACCGAACGGTTCCCTACGAGAGGAATGACTACGAGGATGCCGATACCATCGGCGACCAGCTTGTTTCTCTGAACCACAATGTTCTATTCGTCGTTGAGGTGCACGAGGAGCACTGGGACTGGGACGAGGAAATGTCGGAGGTCGTGATCTATAAGATGCATGGCTGGGAGACGCAATTTTTATATGCCCATCCACGAATCGTGAAAAACTAAGCTGGCCATCGTCAGCAAGTAGCAAAAAAGCCCTTTGGTTTTCGAACCACTGGGCTTTTTATTTTGCAAAAAAAATAAAGAAAGAATTAAACACAATTAAACACAACTATGCCATTATCTTATAATTTTATAACCTTTTAAATTTGTAAGATGCAAGACAAGGTGATAATATAAATTAAGCGATAATATAAATTAGGTATAATACAAATTAGGTAATAATATAAACTAATAAAACAAAAAAATAATTAAATAAAAATGAGGGTTTCGATTACAGACAAATTTTTATGGGATGTCTATAATTTTCTGCAAGAGGCTGGCGATATTATTTTACGGCCATATCCCACAATGGCAAATGCTCTGCCGGGACCCAAAAATCCTTTACTAAAAAAATATCAAAGAGAAGGGAATAGAAGACAATTTAATAATCTTATTTATTATTTAAAAAAGAAAGGGTATATAAGAATAAATTCCCTTAAAGGCAAATCTGCTTTAATTTTAACGAAAGAGGGGATAGACAGAGTTTTAAAATCAAGCTTTAAATTTTCGGAAACAAGAAAAAG
>Ga0209541_10002738_pt1 | contig 33068 bp, 39 predicted proteins | sample RifCSPlowO2_01_FD_184027 | JGI IMG/M metagenome (GOLD analysis project Ga0209541, IMG submission 184027) | Groundwater microbial communities from Rifle, Colorado - Rifle CSP2_plank lowO2_0.1 (SPAdes) (version 2) | ecosystem: Environmental > Aquatic > Deep subsurface > Groundwater | place...
ATAGTAAATTCACTATAGTTAATTATTTATAAAGTTTATGTATACAGGATTTCAGCTTTTTGAGCAGGATATCGACAATAAAATAATTTACACAAAATCTTTATATTTCGTTATTCTTCATAAATTTGATGGAAACGGTTAAAATACTAAAAGATTTAATAAATTTTAAAACAGTTAATCCCCCTGGAGAGGAATATAAAGTAATTAATTATGTTAAAAATTTGTTTGAAATAAATAAGATAAAGTATAAAATTTTTAGTAAAAACAAAAAAAGACCTAATATTGTAGGTTACATAGGAAAAGGAAAACCAGAATTATTAATTTCTTGCCATTCAGATACTGTTCCTGCAGGGGAAGGTTGGAAAACAAACCCATTTAAGGCAGTTATTAAGGGAGGAAGAGTTTATGGTCGTGGAACTTCTGATGATAAAGGACCGTTAGCTTGTTTAATATCAACAGCTATAAATATTAAAAAAAATGAAAATAAATTAAAAGGAACATTTATTATGGGTGTGTTAGTTGATGAAGAAAGAGGATCAGATTTAGGTTTAAAATATTTAACTAATGAAAAGAAGATAAAACCAGATTATGCGATATTACCGGACGTTGCTGGTTCTATGAAAAAAATTACTGTTGCTGAAAAAGGGGTTTTATGGCTTGAATTGACTTCTTTTGGAAAGCAAACTCATGGTTCAACACCTCAATTAGGAATAAATGCTGTTTATAACTTAATTGAAGTTTTGAATTTAATTAGAAAATATAAATTTAAGTATAAAAAACATAAATTCCTTTCAAAACCAACAATAAATTTAGGGCAGATTGAAGGTGGAGTAGCTCCAAATATGGTTCCTTCAAAAGCTAAAGCCATAATAGATATAAGATATTTGCCTTCTCAAACTCCAAATAAAATATTAAATGATATTAAAGCTCTCATTAAAAAAGCTCGAAGAAAGAATAAAAGTATAAAAATAAAGATTAAAATAATTGAAAAGGCACCTGCTACTGAGGTTTTTGAAGATAATAAATTAGTTAAAACGATACAAGAGGTTACTAAGAGAATTTTGAAAATTAAACCTAAAATTACTGGTCTATCTGGTGCAACTGATACTAAAGCTTTGATTAAAAAAGGTATAATTGCAGTTGGTTTTAGCTGCGGGGAAGATAGAATGGCGCATATGGCAAATGAAAGCATTAAAATAAAGGAGTTAAATGATTTTACTAAAGTTTTAACTGAGATTGTTAAGGAATTCCTAAGTTAAGAAAAGCTTTAAAATACTAATCCTTAACAAATTTTAATGGTAAAAATACTAATAGGATGTCCAACATCAGAACATAAGGCTTATTGTTTAAAAGAATATTTAGAAGGATTAAAAAATTTAACATATAAAGATGTAAATTTTATTATAATAGATAATTCTAAAACTGATGAATATTATAATAGAATAAAAGACCTAACAAAAGATTTTAAAAATTTAAGATTAATCAAGGATGCAGAATGGTTTGAAGGTGCTAAAGATAGAATTATACATTCAAGAAACTTAATAAGAGATATTGTTTTAAAAGAGAATTATGATTATTTTTTAAGTTTGGAACAAGATGTTATATCTCCTAAAGACTTAGTTGAAAAGTTATTAAAGCATAAAAAAGATTTAATTTCAGGAGTAGTTTTTTGCGATTTAATCATAAATAGCCAATTAACTTATAAACCTATGTTATGGATAGAAGCTGGAAAAGATTTTAATAGAAAAGAATTAATGCGATACTTGGAACCTTACGAGGTTGAAGATGAAAAATTATTAGAATTAAGATCAACATCATTAAGCTGCTTATTAATTTCAAAAAAAGTTTTAGAAAAAATAAAATTTCGTTATACAACTGGTTTCGATGATGTGGAATTATGTAATGATGCAATTAAAGAAGGATTTAAAATTTACGTTGACACATCAATAAAATGCAAACATTTGATAAAGGGAATGGATTGGAGTAAAATTAAGAAATAGTTATTTAGACCCAGAATTTTTAGGGGCTTCTGCTTTTGGAGTTTCATTTTTAACTTTAGGCTTAGGTTCTTCTTTAACCTTATTTTCTTTTTTTACTTCTTGTTTAACTTCTACTTTTGGTTCTTCTTTGATTTGAATGCCTAATAATTCAGGAATGGATTTTTCACCAGCTTTAACAACCTGCAAATTAATCTGTTTAGTAAATTGGGATATAGTATTTCCACGAATAGATTTTCTTTTTGTCAAGAAGTAATGATTTTGTTTATGTTGAACTTTTCTTTTTTTACCTTTAAAACCTATTGAGCCTCTTTCTAAAACAACTCTTTTTCTTCCTAAGCCTTCTATATCTGGCCTCATAGGGAATCCAGCTGTATCAGAACCTCCACTAATCTTTAATTGATAATTTGGCAAGCCAATCAACTGACCATCTATAACTTCGCCTACTTTTTTGCCTGTTAAAAAATAGTTCTCCATAGTTTTACCATAAGTTCTTTTTGATTTAGGATCTCCAATTTCGAATCTTATTTCTGCCATTTAAATACCCCATAAAGGATTTTTTGTTCTTTTAATATTGATTATTTCCTTTAATACTTCAATCTGGCCATGATTTAAAAAGCTTTTCAATTTTTTAAGTTCTTTAAATCCCTCTTCATTAACATCTGTATAAAGCACCTGGTCCTCGAATATGTGTCTTCCTACAACTGCATCTGGTAATGAGATAGCTGCTTCTTCACTTTCTTTAAGCTCATTAATGTTCTTTTTCTCCTTCTGAATGCCTCTTATTATACCTATCTTTTTACCTTCCTCATTAATCAAGATGCTTTCATTTCTTAGATTACCCAATATAACTGTGATTCCTACTATAGCTGGATTTGATTTTCTAAAAATACATCTTTTAAGGATTTTAATTTTAGCTGGAGGGGTAATGGATTTTAAAACTTTAGTTTCTAATTCCTTTTTAGCTTCAATTAACCATTTTTCATAATCTTCAATTAACCTATAAATAACCTCATTTGAAATTATTTTAACTTCTTGAGTTTCTAAAGATGGGATATTAAAACATAAGATTATTCTATTTAATTCATCTTTTTGTGTTAAGGCTTCGGTTATATCTTTTTTTGTAATTTCCCCTATGGATGCTGATTTAATTTTAATCCCTTTTTCTTTTAATAAATTTGTTAATGCTTCTAAGGATCCTAATGTGTCTGCTTTGACTATAATGCCCTCTGTTTTTTTATAAACAATTACTTCCTGAACTTCTTTTTTAATTTCTTTTTTAAGCTCTTCCAAATTATCTTTAACAATCATCAAAGGCATTCCTGGCAGAATGTTTTCAACATCTTTGCAATTAACCTTAACACCGATTGAAGCATGAACCTCACTGATTTGTGTTACTTTACCTTTTTCAAATTCGAATAAAGCTTTGATTCTTCCTACTTTTGGTTCATTAATGTCACCTACAACAAACTGGTCGTTTGTTTTCATTGTACCATCGTATAAAACCACATCTAAACATTCGCCTAAACCTTTTTCCTTTCTTACTTCCAAAACAATGGCTTTTCCAGGGCCTTTTACTTCAATTTTTAGTTCTTCTTCTAGAAATTTTTGAGCTAAGCCAGTTATCACCATCAAAAGTTCAGGGAGACCTTCACCAGTTTTTGCTGAAACTGGAATAATTGCAACTTGTTTTCTGTAATCTTCTACTCTGTCAAATCTTTCTGAGTTCAAACCAAATTCTGTTAATTTTCCTACAATAGTGTATAGTCTGTTATCCAAATCTAATTTTACTGATTCTGGCTGCTGACTAATCTCTTGTAAAAGTGGAGCAACTATTCGATTCCAACCAGGTATTAAATCTATTTTATTTAAGGCTATAACAAAGGGGGTTTTATACTGCTTTAATATTTGAATACATTCTTTTGTCTGCTCTTCAATGCCCTTTGTTACATCAATGACTAAAATTGCAATGTCTGCTAAATTCCCCCCTCTTTTTCTTAGGTTATTGAAAGCTGCATGGCCTGGAGTGTCTAAGAATAATAAACCTTGGATTGTAAGCTTTATTTTTAATTGATCCAATAATTTACCAGTGATTTTTTTAATTGTTTTTAAAGGAACATTATAGCTTTTAATTGACTGGGTAATTGCACCTGGTTCAGCTTTAACTATTGAAATCCCCTTAATCTTCTCTAATAAAGAAGATTTTCCATGGTCCACATGACCTGCTAACATTACAATAGGTTGACGTATCATAATAATAACTATAAAGAATGATTTTTTAAAGGTTCTCTATTAATTTTTAGATAAAATTCGGTCTATAATTCTCCTCAAAAAATTCTTCTTTTCATCAGGCTTTTGTTCTATTGATTCTAGAGCTTTTGTATCAAAATGCTGTTGTTTTGTTATACTATCCAATTCTTCCTTTAATTTATTAATCTCCCCCTTTATGTTATCTACTCCTTCAAGTTTATTAAACCTTTCTAAAGAACAAATAGAAGATAAACCCTGAAGAGTTCTATTTAACCAACCATTTATTTCGTATCTAACATCTTCTCCATTCCCTGTTTCTAAAAATAATTTATACCTGTTTGAATCAGTCCTCTGTTCTAAACCTTTTCCAACGTTATAGGCACTTCCAAAAAATATTGAAGCAAATAATTGAGCATCTCTTTCTTTATCATTGGTTTTACGCATCAAATTATTCTCTAATAAAAAGTCTACTTCCTTATCTAAAATATTAATTGTTTCTTCCAAAGATAAACCTATAGCAGGATCTGAATAAGCAACTGAATAATCCCACAAACCAGGGGCTAATCTTGATCTTTGATAGTCACAAGGCACTATTCTAATATTTTTCCCTTCACCTCTGCATAAAATGTTCTGCGCTCTTAAATCAAAATGTGAGGGTATTCTTTTTTGTCTTAAGAATTTTGTGACTAATGGTTTAAAAGTAGAATCTAAACCACTAAAATCTTGCTTTTTTCTTTTCGTTTGTATACCCAACATTGCATATTCCCAAATTGATTTCTTCTGATCTTCAAAGAATAATCTTACCTGTTCAGAGCCATCTGTTGTGCTTGAGACCAACCTGTAAATCTTAAATAAATCAGACCAAAAAGCTAATTTTTTAAATAGCGTGTTTGGATTAAAAGGTGTTGGATTAATTTTTTTATGATAAAACAATCCTTCACTCTTGAATTCTTTGTTTTTTAACATTTCATAAGTTTTTAATTGGAAATTTCTTATCATTTCACTTAGTTTTGTAACAAAAAATTCTTTTTCATACCCTGGCTTACTTGTCAATTCTCTTAAATTATAATCAAAATTCTCCATTAGGATAAGATCGTCGCCTGATTGAAGTCTACTATAAGTTATAACTTTTGGAGCTAAACCTAATGGTCCTAATTTTAAAAGATAAGGTAATTCTCTTTTTATACCAAAGGTCATCCCAATATCCTCTTTATATGCAGGCCGATCTTTCTGAAAACTTGGAGGGTTTATACTTTGCTTAACATGCAATATTACTGGGGTATTAAGACCAACAACTAATTTCAAATGGATAGCGTCTAAATTTGGATAAGCGGGACCATTTTTAATCTCCCAGGATATTTCATTCAGATTTAAATTTGAGTGGCCAAAATTAGATAGTATTTGCGGGTAAAGTGAAGGAAGGATATTTATTTTTACTAAATTCTCTAGATCAACTCTTTCATTTTTTATATCGTGATTACCAATATCTTGTGCGTTTCTAGGGATTCCAGAGTTTGTGATTAAAATTGGGTTATACATAGCTCACCACCTTTGCAATTCTATGAACAAGCTCAATAACATTATGCAGCTTTTCAACTAAAAGATTTTGTTTTAATGTAGCTTTTTCCCACAATTTATCATTACCAAGTTTTGCTGTTAACAATCTATTTACCTGATCTAAAGCGCAGGCTAGCTGCACATCATAATCGTAATAGGCTTTAAGTGCATTAGAATAAAATCTTTCTATCTCTGCAAATAAATTGATTAATTTTTCCTCGAGTTCTTTTTCTGTGACCTCGTAACTGATTATTTTTGTTATTCTTTTCAGTTCGTCCCCCAATTTTTCAAGATTCTCTGCGATGCACCAATTTTTAAGATAAAAGTTTATAGTTTCTTTTTTGTGTGAAAGTAAGTGAGGGAATGCCATATAATATTTGCAAATCCTATAAACTAGAAAGGTTAATCTGTTTATATCTCTATCTCTTCTATACATATCCTCAACGATATTCTTATTTTTAAAAGAGCTTTTGATGTCAAAAAACATTGACCTTAAGATAACATCCATTCTTTTTATAAGGCTACCTATTTCAATTTTGTTTATATTTAAAAAATCTCTAGCTATTATTCGCTCATTTGTCTGTTCCACAATTTCTAAAGCAATAAAATTATGTAAAGTTTCACGTATAAAATCAGCCCTATCATTTAAATTATTTCCTATAATGACTATTTCCTTGTAATTTCCTACATACGCTGAGGCTATTTCTCGTTGAATTGGTTTGTTGTCCTTTCTTGAAATGTCAATTAAAATTTTTTTGAATGGGATTTTTATATGGCTTTTATCTTTTGTTAAGACCAATTCATTATTGCCATTCTCCTCTAAATAAATAACGTCCCCCTTTTTTAAGTTATTTTTCTCTGTCCAATATTTAGGTAAACTTACTACATAACTAGAATTTCCAAACTTTATTAATTTTCTATAGTCCATTTTAATTTAATATCTTAACAACCCCCCTATAAATAAGATAACTTAGTCATTTATAAATTTTTTTATTTTTAAGTAGGGAACATATATAACATATACTTTATATCGCTAAGATATATATAGTTTGTTCCCGCACTAGTTTCTATAAGATTCAAAATCATTAAATAAACTATAGGGGGTGGGATTATGAAACATATAAGAAGACATAGAAGAGAATGGCCTGAAGACATATACAATGAAGAATTCAGGGAGGAGTTATTAGACGACGATGAGATAAGTGCTGAGGAAGCAGGCTTTATGCGTGGTTATATGGAAGAAGAGGATGGTTAAACAAAACAAAAGGAAGGAGGTTGGAGTATAAAATGGATAGTGACTATGAAAGATGTATTGCTTGCAACAGTGTAATAGATGAAAGAGGGATATTTAATCCTTATTTGTGCAAAAATTGTGAAGAAGAACTAAAAAAGATTAATCCTAGTCGGCAGTAAGTAAAATATATTTTACAGAACACAAATATATTAAAAAAAGCCCTGTTTTAAAAAATTAATGGAGAAAAAGTTTATAGTTGTTACAGGGGGTGTAATGTCAGGTGTTGGGAAAGGTGTTGCTACTGCTTCTATTGGGAAGATTCTTCAAGAATATGGCTATAAAACAACAGCTATAAAGATTGATCCTTATATTAATGTTGATGCTGGAACTTTAAGACCTACTGAGCATGGGGAGGTATGGGTAACGGCTGATGGGGGAGAAATAGACCAGGATCTAGGGAATTATGAGAGATTTTTAGGCCAAGAAATTCCAAAAGCAAATAATATTACAACTGGGCAGGTATACAAAGCTATAATTGAGAAAGAAAGAAGAGGGGATTTTTTAGGCGAAACTGTTCAATTTATTCCTCATGTCCCAAATGAAATTAAAAATAGGATTTTAGGGGCTAGTAAAGATTATGATATTACTTTGATTGAAATTGGAGGCACTATTGGGGATTATGAAAACATTCCATTTTTATTTGCTGTTAAAAGCTTAGAAAGAGAATTTGGTGAAGGAAACTTTGTTCATGTTCTAATAACTTATTTACCAATACCCTCCCATACAAATGAAATGAAAACTAAACCAACACAAACTGCTATCCGTTTATTAACAGAGTCGGGGATATTTCCTGATGTTATATTATGCAGAGCTAAAGAACCGTTAGATGAAGTAAGAAGAAAAAAGATTGAAACATACGCAAATATAAGCAAGGATTATGTTATTTCTGCTCCTGATATCAAAAAAAGTATTTATTCTATTCCATTAAATTTTGAGAAGGAGGATTTAGGGATAAAAATTTTAAATAAATTAAATTTAAAACCACTAAAGGTACCTGACTGGAGTAAATGGAAATTTTTAGTTGAAAACATAGAGAATCCTAAAAAAACAGTTAAGATTGCTATTATTGGGAAATATTTGGATATTGGGAATTATACTTTAAAAGATTCTTATATTTCTATTAATGAGGCTTTAACCCATGCCGCTGCTCAGTTTTCTACTGAATTAGGAATTGATTGGATTGATTCTAAAACATTTGAGAAACATCCTGAAAGTATTGAAAATTTAAAGCAATACAAAGGCATTATAGTTCCTGGTGGTTTTGGTGAATCTGGTGTAGAAGGAAAAATAAAGGCTATTAATTTTGCAAGGGTTAATAAAATTCCTTATTTAGGGTTATGTTATGGCTTGCAATTGGCTATTGTTGAATTTGCAAGAAATGTTTGTGGAATGAAGGAGGCTCATACAACAGAAGTTTCTAAAAGTACAAACTTTCCTGTAATTGATATTATGCCTGAACAGAAGAAAATTAAAAGTAAGGGAGGAACAATGAGGTTAGGGGCTTATGTATGTATTTTGAACAATGAAACTTACGTTCATAAATTGTACAAAGAATTGGGAAGATTAGAAGAAGATAAATTAAAATTAAATAATTCAAATGAAACTACTTTAGGAAATTGCAAGGGGGATTTAATATTAGAAAAACACCGGCATAGATATGAAGTTAATCCTAAATTTATTAATGAGCTTGAAAAGAATGGAATGGTTTTTTCTGGTTATCATGAAAGAAAAGATGGAACAAGATTAATGGAATTTATTGAACTACCCAATCATAAATATTTTATAGGCACACAAGCGCATCCAGAATTTACATCTTCGTTATTAAAACCGAATCCATTATTTTATGGATTTGTAAAAGCTTGTCTAGACTAATCTACTTCCCACAGTTTATCAAAAGATAATTTATCAAAGTCTATTAATTCGATACTACAATCCTTAGCATTATTCGTAATTCTTTCATCCCTATACATTTCTCCAAATACAATTCGCTTTAAACCCACCCTTACAATCCCCCTAAAACATTTCCAACAAGGGCTCGCTGTGCTGTATATAGTACCACCTTTCAAAGAAGCCCCAACTCTTCCAGCCTGTAAAAGAGCATTCTCTTCTGCATGAATTGTTCTTTCACAATGATTATTAATTATTTCATGCCCAACTTGACTGCAATGGGGTTGTCCAGAGATACTGCCATTATAACCTGTTGTTAAGATTTGGTGCTCAGGGTCAACAATAACTGCCCCAACATACTTTCTATCACAAGTTCCTCTTGAAGAAATAATCCTTGCAATGTTCATAAAATAATTATCCCAGCTTGGTCTTCTTTTAATTCCTAAAATTTTATTAATACTATTATGAAGCTCAGGAATACTAAATTCATTTTGAATATAATGATCTGCATATGATATAGGGCCGCCTTGGTTTAAATTTTCTATTTGTGAATTATCTCTTGAGATAGCCTGCTCCAAAGTTAATGGTCTTGTAGGTCTTTTAGAAAGCCTTTCATAACGAATTTTTCTAGAAGCAACTACTGCAATCACTCCTAGATCCTTTATACTCTCTCTCAAAAATTTTAATTCCTCCCAACTATACAACCCATCTATAACCGTATTCTTACCTTCTTCAAGATATTTTTGAATTTTCGGAAGGCTAAGCTTTGCATAAACTGCCATCCCATATTCTACTCGTAAGTTTTCTCTCATTTTCCTCTCATTTTCCTCATTAACCTCTAAACCAGCATCATTTAGCTTATCTAATGTAACACCCCCAAAATATACCCTGCTATAATTATGAAAATTCTCTAAATATGTAGTAACTTCTCCTTTTCCAGAACCAGACATTCCAACTACAGCCAAAATTCTTTGAGTCATAAAATAAATGATCAAACTTAATTTATAAGAATATTCATAATTTAAAATAACGCATTCAAAATATATCATTGAAAATAAGCAAAATATTTATAATTAACAAAAAGAACAAACAAATTAAAAGAGGCTAAAATGAAACGTATTTCTGAAAGAGAACAAGAATTGCCTGATAGTATGTTAGGTATGCTGTCGGAGATTGCATCTGAGCATAAAGAAATTATTTCAATAAGTGTTGGAGAACCTGATTTTGATGCTCCTAAACCTGTTATAGATGCTGTTAAGAAAGCAGCTAATAATTATAAGAAAAACCAATTATCACATTACTCACCTCATTCTGGAAGAAGCGACTTAAAAGAGGCGATAATTAAAAAATTAAGAAAAGAAAATAAGATTAGTGCAAGAAAAGAAAATATTTTAGTTACATGCGGATCGCAGGAGGCAATTTTTGCTGGTTTACTATCAACTTTAGACCCATCAGAAGAAATAATACTATCAAATCCTGGATATTTAGGATACATTCCAGCAATAGAACTGGTAAATGCAAATCCTGTTTATATAAAATTAGAAGAAGAAAATAATTTTGAAATTGAACCTGATAAAATTAGAGAGGCAATAAATAAAAAAACTCAGGTTATTTTAATTAATACCCCTTCAAATCCAACTGGAAATGTAATATCTAAAAAAATTCTTGAAGAAATTGCAGATATTGCCAGAGAATATGATTTATATATCTTTTGCGATGAGGCTTATGAAAAATTAATTTATGACAAAAAACATTTTTCAATAGGCTCTTTGAATGGGATGGAGGATTATGTTGTTTCATTTTATACCTTTTCAAAAAGTTATGCGATGTGCGGTTTTAGGTTAGGTTATGCAGTCGGACCAAAAGATTTAATAGAAGCAATGGCAAAAACTGCACAATATATGACTCTTTCTCCACCAACAATTTCTCAATTAATTGGATTAGAAGCATTGAAAATGTCTAATAAGTACATAGAAGCAATGAGGAAGGAATATGATGAAAGAAGAAGATTTATTGTTAAAAGATTAAATGAAATTGGTTTAAGAACTAAAATGCCAAATGGTGCTTTTTATACATTTTCGAATATTAAAGATGTAACTAAAAAAAATAGCCATGATTTTGCTTTGGATTTATTAAGAAAGGCTAAGGTTGCAGTTGTGCCCGGTTCTGAATTTGGGGAGTATGGAGAAGGTTACATTAGAGGCTCTTATGCTGCTAAATTACCTTTAATAAAAGAAGCAATGAATAGGATTGAAAAATATCTAAAATAGTTACTTAGTATGGATCTCTGCAACATCATTGTCTTCCAGTTTATGATTTAGACCAACAGTTTGTCCATTAAATTTTGCGCTTTTTCCCCAAATTTTTGCGTACTTAAACTTTTTTAAAAAATCTTTATGCACAAATTCAGCTAGATTTTTTATTGTTGAACCAACTTTTAATGCTATTGCTTTTTCTTCAGCTTTTTTACCAGATTGCTTTGTAAAAACTTTAATTAAACCAATATTTATCCAAATTAAATCCCTTATGCTATTCTCATCTTTAAAAACAGTCTGCCTAGTATTAACATCATTTTTTGTTAGTTCACTATCGATTAATTTCTTTTCTTCTGGTGTATTAAAAAATATAACTAATAATTCTACTTGCTTCATTATTGATATGAAAGCAGAACCCCTTTCTTTTTCAGCATAATCTTCAACTATAGATGGAAGTTCTACAATTTGGATTTTTATTCCAGAATAGTCCATCATGCCAATTTCTGGTTTTCGAGTTGTAAATAGTGATTCAGAAACTTCAACATTGGAATTTGTTAAGTTGTTGAGAATATAACTTTTACCTGTATTTGTTGTTCCTACAAGACAAACAGTTGCTGAGCCTTCTTTTTTTAAACTGAAACCATGTTTTCCCCCTTTTTTCTTCTGAGCTTTTTCTTTTGACAATAGCCCTTTGTATTTAACAATTTTTTTTCTTATATCGGCTCTTAGTGTCTCTGCTCCTTTATGACCTGGGGCTGTAGAAAGCATCTTTTTTAGTGTATTTAGCTTTTCTTCATTAGTTTTAGCATTAACAAATTCATGCTGTGCCAATTGGTAAGCCACAGTTACATTAGTTGCCATGTTTTAAAGATATAATTGAATAGATTTAAAGGTTTTGGCTTATAAATTTTATTTCCGTAAACTATAAAAAGTGAAAGAAAGTTACTAATTAAAAATGAAAACGCTTGAAAATTATTTAATTAAGTACCAAAACTTAATAGAGATATTTTGTAAACTTTATAATATTAATTTAATTAATATCGAAACAACAACTGAGAATAATTATCCTGAACCTATATTCTATTTCTCTGATGATTCTGGGGGGTATACAATAAAGGGCCTTGAAGAATCAATAAAAGAGAAAATTTTAGAAAATTAAAGATGCATTAAATTTAAAAAGAAACATTTTTTTATTAAAGTATGCAAATACAAAATCTTGATGAATTAGCTTTTGATCTTATTAAAAAAATTAAAGATTATCGACCTTTATCTTCAAAAGACATGCTAGAGGCATTTGAAAAAAGAAAACTAGTGCATGATACCTGGCAAACCTATAAATCAGCTGGAGGAAAAGAGGATAGTTTAATTTCTTTCTTTTTAAATTATAAAAAATATTTTTGAATATGAAAATAAACTTAAAAGTAATCCCTAATGCAAAAGAAGAGAGAATTTTAGAAGAGGGTGATAGATTAAGGATTTATGTAAAGAAACAAGCATTTAAAGGAGAAGCAAATAAGGCTTTGATTGAATTATTAGCTAGGCACTTTAAAGTCAAGAAGCAAAATATTAGAATTGTTTTAGGAGAAAAATCCAAAGAAAAAGTTGTTGAAATACTTTAAAATGGAATACGATCAATTAATAGACAAAGAGATATTAAGATTTGAAAGAGGAGAAGAGCCATGTGATGAGATGCTAAGAACTTTAGTAGACAAAGTTTCTATATTAATGGCAAAAACTAATAAAGATGATAACTTAGAAAAATATAAAGAGAGGGCGAGGAAGCATATAATTGATTATTTCAAAAGCTTTTATCATTTCCCTGAATTTAAAAGGAATATAAAAAGTTTAGCATATAAACTTCATGAAAATAATCCACATCTTGGTGATTTTGGTTCGTGGTTGGCTGCTGAAGATAAAGGGGCAGATTTGATATATCGGCTAAGTATAGATTTTAACTGTACACCTTAGAGATATGTCCTGTTTTCTCTAATCTTATTATATTTTCAACAAAGCTCTCTATTTTACTTTCATGAGAAACTATTATTGTTTGTTCTGTATTAAGCTCTTTTAAAACGTCTCTTAACTTGTCTAACTGCTCTTCAGAGAAGCCATCTGTGGGCTCATCGAGGATAATAAGGTTGTTTGTCTTTATAGTCGAATATATTGTGTTTAAGACCTTATTTAAGGCTAGTCTATAGGCTAAAGCTATGGCTGTTTTTTCTCCGCCTGATAAGTGAATATACTCTGTATCATGACCATTTTGGGATATTAAAGGAGTAAATTGATGATCTAATTTAACTGAAATATTCTCTGTGTTAATTAATAAAGAAAAAAATCTTTGGAAGAATGCATTAAATTCCTGATTTAACTTTAACATAGAGGTTTTTTCTATTAAATAGACTATATTGGGCAAAGAATTTAAAAAGAAAGTGATTAATTTTAATATTTCAGAAAGTTTTTGTTTTGATTGTTTTTTAATTTTAATTTCTTCTTCCATCTTTTTAATAAACAGTTCTGTATTATCCATACTACTTTTTACTCCTTGTTTTTTGATTAATAGCTCTTTTTCAATTTTATTTGAACCTTCTAATTTTAACTTTAATTCAATAGATTTATCCTCTATATTTTTATATGATTCTAGTTTTTTACTTAGAAATAAATCTTTAGAGTTAAGATCTTTAATTTCATTCTCTTGATCTTTAATTTGAATGTTAATTAAACTTACTCTTTCATGCAACTCTTTTAAATTAATAGACTTTAACTTTAATAATTCTGATTCTGATAATTTACTTTGCAATTTTTGCATTTCCACATCTTTGTTATTAATCTCAAAAGAAATTTTTGATAGATTTTCAACTAAAATGGCCAATTCAAACTTGTTTTTTTCTATTATTTTAAACTGCTGGTCAAATATCGAGGTTTTATGCGTGTGTGATACTTTTTGGAGGCATAAAGGACAATTATCAAGAAGTTTTATATTCTTTATAATTTCTTCAGAAGACTTGATATTGGATTTAACTTTACCTATATTCTCTATAATTTCTGATTTTTTATTAACTAAATTACTTAATAAACTCTTTTCATTTATTATAGCCCCCTTTAAAGATTCTTCATTTATCTTTTCTAAAGAGACTAGATCTTTTTCGAGTTCTTTTATTTTAAGTTTTAGGGAGTTTGAGTCGTTTAGTAATCTTTTAATCATTAATTCTTTATTCAGTATATTTGCCTTAAGAATCTCAATAGAATTTTTAGTTTCGTTAATAATTTTTAATTTATCCTCTACTAATCTTATAGAATTTTCTAACATTTTGATTTCTGAAAATATTGATTTTAATTCCTTTTCTAAAGGATCTAATTCTTTTTTAAAGGAGTTATTTCTTTCAATTAACTCGTCTAGCTCTAATTCTTTTTTATCCAGGTCTTGTATGAAACCTTTTAACTCCTCTTTTCTTTCTTTTAAAATTCTTGAGAATGTTAAAGCATTTTCAATTATCCTGCTATATTTATCTATACCAAAAACTTTTCTTAAGGTTTCTAATCTTAACTCTTTATCGCCTAATAAGATAGATTTCATTTCTTCTTGGGGGGTAAATACTGTATAATAGAAGATTATATCTTTAGATTTTGTTAAATAAGTTTTAGGGTAATTTAGAAGACCTAATATCATTTGTTTCAGTTCAATGGGAGTTTTTAATTCTTCTTTATTGTTAATTGTTATTTTTCCTGGTAACTGAGATATTGATGAACCTTTTTTTAATTTTCTTTCAATTATTATGTCACTATTGTCTATTGTAAAATTTAGTTTAACTAATCCTTCATTTTCTCCATTTCTTAAAAGAGCTGAGCCTGATAAAAAACCTTTGCTCATTCCAAATAAAGCAAAACAGATCGCTAACAGAATAGTTGACTTTCCAGAGCCTATATCTCCTGAAAGCAAAGTTGTACCTTTATTGAAGTTTATTTCCTGATCTAAAAAACTTCTTATGTTTTTTAATTTTATTGAATTAATCCTCATTTTTAAATAAGACTCCTAATTTTAATTCATTTTTAATGTCCTTAACCAATCTATCTTCAAAATCAGAAACTGTTTCTCCATCTTCTTTTTCTTTATTCATGATATTTAATAGAGAAATAATACCCTCTTGAGTAAAATTAATCTCTTTTATCGAATCTAAATTTTCTTCTACTATTTTTTGTTCTATATTTTCTACATTAGCTTCTATTTTTATATCCTCATATTCCTTAGAGAATAATTTTGATGTATTTTTAAGAATAATATAGGCTTCTTTTAAGTTATTTAAATTAAAATTTATATCTGACGGATTGCCTTCTTTTAAAGCCCCTCCTATCCTTATTAAAACAATCTTATCTTTAACACTTTTTATTCCTTTTAATTCATTTTCTATTTCATGAGGGGATTTGTTGTTTGCATCAAGCTTAATTTTAATTACATCTTTAAGCTTTATCTCTTTTCTTTGTATGTTTAAATTTTTGTCTATAATATAAAAGCCCCCATGTTCTAATTCCTCTAATTCTTGAAAGTTGTTTGGGAATAAAGGACCAGGATAAGCTACAATAGAATTTTTAGCTATTTCTTTTGTGAATACATAATGAACATGACCTGCTGCATAATAATTAAAGTTTTTAGGAACTAAATCAAAAGGCAATGCTATAAAGGGCAGACCTATAGGCATGAATTCTTTAATACCTGAGTGTAAAATAAAGATTTTGAAACCTTGTTCCTTTTCTAATTCTTCTTTATTTATGGTTTGGTATTTAAAAAGTTCTAATGAAGACCTTAGACCCAGCATGCCTGTTATCTTTGCATTTGTTTTTTTATCTAAAGTAAATTTAAGGTTATTCTCTTCTTGATTAGAGACATTTGTGATTAACCCTGCTTTCTCTAGAACACTTAATATGGTTTTTCCTGATGGGGAGAAATCATGAGAGCCTGGGACTAGATAAACTGGAATATTATTATCAAGGAGTTTTTTTAGTTCTTCTGTGGCTTGTTTTATCAGATCTATTTGAGGAATAGCTGTGTTAAATAAATCACCTGCAATTAAAACAAAATCTACATTTTCTTCTAAACAAATAGAGACAGCTTTCTGAAAGGATTTAATAGTTAATTCCTTTAGTTTCTCTTCTGTCCAACCCCCTATATGACAGTCTGCTAAGTGGGCAAATTTCATAAAATAATAGAATCAATAATTTTTATAAGTATGATTATAGTTCGTTATGTATAAAAGAAAATATAAAAGAAGAAATCTATTAAGATTTCTTAAGACTATTGTGGTTGAGGTCTAATATTATACTCGGAATATTCACAAACTACACTTGTACCTCTTTGCATTGCCCTATTGCCTTGAGGACATATTTTAGGTAACCATATCCCATCTGAGCATATTATGTACTCTCCTCTTATTGTGTCAGTTACACTTTCAAATCCTTCTTGACCAGCTGTACAAGTATTAATTAATGCTTCACCTAACCCTTCCAGTTCTTTCTCAGTTTCCCCACCATAACCTTCTATCCCACTTCGTCTTATATCACTTGAATAGAAAGGGTCTAAAGTTGATGCTCTTTCTGGACCACTTATAGATCTTTCTATAAAAGAACTAGTTCCTTTAGTTGCAGTTTGATAACCTGTATAATTCCCTATACTTGTAAATAGAAATCCTGCAAAAACAACAATTATTGCTATTGTGTAAAGATATTTTTCTTCCACTTTATTTCACCTCGTTTTTATTCTTTGATAATAACTTACAATGATAAAAATTATATTACTATATAAATATTTCGCTTTAATATCTACTACTTTAAAGTAAAAATAAAAGAAGATTACCTTACTAATCCTCTTGTAGGCTCTTTACACTCGACATAATCCCCTCTTTGAATTGCTTCTTCACCAGGAGAACAATACTTAGTTTCTTCAAATCCCCTTATACAAACCCTATATTCACTTTTATCCTGAGATGGCACTGTCCATTGTTTACCTACTACACAAGCATAACCTATTGAAGAACTTGATACTTCTGGATTACTTTGGTAGTAAGGATTAACACTTTCTTCTGGTTCAAGAACACTCTTTGTAGTATCTGCAAATTGAACTTCAGATTGAGTATAATACCCTGTATAATTCCCTATACTTGTAAATAGAAATCCTGCAAAAACAACAATTATTGCTATTGTATAAAGATATTTTTCTTCCACTTTATTTCACCTCTTAAATTTTAATACAAAATAGTTTAAATTTAAAGAATATAAAGATTTCTATTCCACCAGAAAACAAAAAATAAAAAAGAAAGAGCTTAACTCCCATAACTTGATCTTGGGTTAGTGCTTTGAAGCCCACAGTAGATTTCTCCTCTTACTGTTTGTGCACTTTCTCCGGGGCTGCAATTACGTGGCTCCCATATATTATTCTCGCATACTTTATAACTTCCATATCCAAGATTTGTACTAAACTCTTCTATTAATACTGTTTCACCATTGTTTCGACAGTAATCACCAATATAAGCCCCACTTAGATTATTTCCTGAAAATAAAAAAGACAAAGCTACTACAAACAAAAATAATGACAGTAGATATTTTTCTTCCACTTTTTTCACCTCTTTAAGATTATTTATTGTAAGGTATACAAAACTCTTTTATAAAGATTTCTATTAAAATTTTTTACTTTAAAGTAATTAATTATGAGCAAAATAAAAGAAATATAGATTATTTTTAACAGAATCTAATTTACAAAAACCAAATCTCTGGAACTGAACAATATCCTTTACCTTTAGACTCTTAATAGTATTTTCACCTAAACCTTTCTTAATCTTACCATCAGGCATTAAGACATGAACCTCAACTAAATCTTTAGAATATGGCAGCCAATGAATCAATTTTATTGCCTCATCTCTTTTGTGCTCTAAACTTGTAAATTTTTCATTTTTAAAATTAAAAGTACCTATTAGCCTATATTCTTTATTTTTTTCTAAAGTATCCTGTATATAAAATTTATTTGAGGTTTTAAATTCCCTAAACTTATCTTTTTTATCTGGATGAAAGGGAAGTTTGACATTTAAAGAAGGTGCATTTTTAATTTCTATTAATTTCGCATTTTCAACAAAGAAATATCTATTAGCTATAGGATCTATCAATTCTTTATTAAAATGGAATAATAGACCAAAAAAGTCTGTTGATTTAATTTTTTTATCTACTGGATTAGGGCCCATTTCATGAACAAGTTTAACAAATGCCTCTGGTTTTATGCCCCTTCTTTTTAGCGCTTGTATAGTTGGTAATTTAACATCATCCCAGCCAGAATATTTTCCTTCTTTTATTTGCTGTTTAATTAAAGAAGTTTTTATTTTTAAATCAGTAAATTGTATTTTCCCATAATGTAAATACTGAGGTGAAGGCCAATTAAAATATTTGTAGATATACTTTTGTCTTTCAGTATTTGTAATGTGATCTTTTCCCTTAATAACATAATTAATACCATATTCATAATCATCAATTGCAACTGCAAAATTCATTAAAGGCCAGATCCTAAATTTTTTTTCTTTTAAAGGATGAAAAGCATCTAAAATCCTGAAAGCAGGCCAGTCCCTTATTGCTGGATTTGGGTGTTTTAAATCTGTTTTTATTCTTAAAACTGCATCTCCTTCTGAATAGTCTTTTACATCAAACATCTTTAACCATCTTTTTAGATTTTCTTCTATGCTTAAATTTCTACATGGACAAGGTTGAGATTTATCTACTAGTAATTTAAATTCTGCCTGCAAACAGGTGCAAACATATGCTTTATTTAATTTAATTAGCTGCTCTGCTTTTTCGTAATATAACTGCATATTATTTGATTGGATTTGTACTGCATTGACTGCATTGTTTGTAAGCCATTTTACTTCATCTTCTATCATTTTATAGGCTTCTATCATTATATTTTCCGGATTTGTATCTTCGATTCTTAAAATAAACTTGCCTTTGTATTTTTTTGCATATTCCGAATTTAGTAATAAACCTATTGAATGACCGATGTGTAAAGGACCTGAAGGAGAAGGTGCAAATCTAAATACAGGTTTTTTAGGAACATTTTTTAATTCAGGCAAGGTCTTTTTAATATGCGGTTTTTCTTTTTTAAATTCTTTAGGGTCTAATTTCTTTAATAATTCTTCTTGGTTTTTTAAGGATAACTTATTTACCTTACTTATTTGTAATTTGATTTCTTTTTTTAGTTCTGGAATTTTAGATTTTAAATCAGGTTCTTTGGAAAGCAACATACCCAAAACAGATCCTTCATTAGCCTTACCGCCATATCTTACTGCATTTATTAGTGTATACTCGTAGATTTTTTCTTTCATTACAAAAGTTTAAATAAAGATTGTTTTTAAATATTATCTTATGAAGTTATTAAGAAGAAGCGAGAAAAAGGACTTATTTAAAAGAATTGATAAGGATTATAACTGCAATTCTGCTGAGATTTTTGGAAAAAAAGCATTATTTATAGACGGAGAGAATAATGTTTTTATGATTAGCAAGGATTTTGATAGGGTTGATTTAAAGCAGTTCAGGATTAAAAGTGCTGGGTTATTAATTGGTTATTTATCAAGGGGGTTTATTTTTACTGTTGAAGGAAGCCAGTTAATTGGAAATTTTGTTAAGAATAAAGCTGAATTAGATTTTAAAGGAATAGAAGGATGGGTTAAGGGTAAAGATGTAAGGGTTAATTTAGAGAATGGTTTGTATGTTGTAAAATATGGAAATGATTTTTATGGTTCTGGTTTTGTTTTAAGCGGAGTTTTAAAGAATACATTAGATAAGATGAGGATTGTAAAAGAAGATGTTAAGTTAGATTAATTTTTTACAAATACTGTTCAAAGAACAATTATTGCATAAAGGTATTTTTTTGCAATTTCTTTTTGCTAATTCGACGATTAAAGCATGATACTCATTAAACAATTTGTAATCATTAAGAAGATTTTTATGAAAAAGGTCTTGAAGTTCTTTATAGGTTTTTTCTTTGAAGCCTATTCTGTTAAAAATTCTTTTTGTGTAGGCATCAATTACAAATGTTGGGTGATTAAAAGCATAAAGTAGAATAGAATCTGCTGTTTCTTCGCCTATGCCCCATACTTGTAAAAGATTTTCCCTATTAAATTCTTTATTAAATTTTAAGAATTCCTTTATTTTCTTAGCTTTTTGATTAAAATAGCCTGAGGGTTTTATTAGGTTTGCTAATTGTTTATTTTCTAATTTCATTAAAGCATTTTTTGATAATAGATTTTCTTTACTTAAATTGTTTATAGCTTTTTCAACATTCTTCCATACAGTATTTTGCGCTAATAGGGCAGAAATTGAGATTATAAATGAATCCTGATCAGAAGGTTTTGTGTGTTTGAAATTTTTATTGTAAACAAATCTATTATCTTTTAAATCGAATCTGGGCCACCAACCTTGTTCTCTAAATTTGTTTAAGAGCAGATTATAAATCTTTAAAATATTATTATCCATAAAAAACAATAAAATCAAATCTATTTAAACCCTACTTTAATTTTCTTTGTAAATCTTTTTTCTATGATCAACAACCCTAACCCAAATAATATGTGGATTATAAGTCAAATCTACCAATACCCTATAATCTCCACATCTTATCTTAAAACCATAAGCTTTTTCCTTAATTGCTTCAATGCCACTTCCAGTTTCACTAACATATTTAAGCTTTTTAATAATTCTTTGAGCAATATCTTTTGGTAACTTATCTAAATCTTTTTCAGCTTTTGGGTCATACTTAACTTCGTATTTCATAAAAACTTCTTCTCTATATCTTCTTGTGTTTTAAACTCAGAAATAGGTCTTTTTCTTGATTCTTCTATTCTACTCTTAACGTCAGCAGATAGCTCCAAGCGGTCTTCTTCTAATAGATCCCTTATTTCATCCATTTCTTTCTTAAGACCCAATATATTCTCATTAATTTCCTCTAGGGTTATAGACTTAATTTTCATAAAATCTAATTGTTTTATCTTTTTAAATACTTTTCCTTTGGATTGGCTCTGTCATAAATTAAATCTATTTAAACACTTTTCTTGAAGATTTAATTTCTTTTAAAATAAGTAAAAGAATTGCAATTGTTATAAAACTATCAGCTATATTAAAAACAGGCCATACTTTAAAATCAATAAAATCCCTTACAAAACCGAAAACTAATCTGTCAATTAAATTACCCAATGCACCACCTATAATAAAAGTTAATGGTAAATAGGGAAAAGTCTTTTGATACATCCATCTTAAGCATATTATAATAATAAACACTGAGATGATAATTAAAAACAAATTATAGCCTTTTAAAATTCCGAAAAAGCTACCTGTATTTGTTGTATAGTTAATGTCTAAAATTTTTGGGATTAAAATAAAATGTTTTTCTGTGAAAAGATACTTTGTTAATTGATCTAAAATTAAGACTGTTAAGGCTACGATTAAAGGCTTTTTCATTCTACTGAATGCAAACTTAAAAATGCTTTTAGCTCGTTAATTAATTCTATAATCTCTCTATACATTATTTCTTCTGCATCCTCAATTTTTTTTCTTATTATATATTTTTCATATAACTTTCTTAAAAATTTTCCTGATTCACCTTTGCCAAATTTTTCGTCATTTTTTTCCAAGTAGGCTGAAAAATTAAATTCCAATATACCCTTCATTCTTTTTAATTTTCTTCCTCCTTCCTCTACTTCAATCTCTTTTGCTACAATTAAGACATCCATTGTGATAACAAACGCTATGTATTTGTCAAAATCTTTTCTAGCTTCCCAATTATACTCTATAGTTTTGCCACCATCTGGTCTTGTTGAATCCCTATAACTAAGTTCGGCCCAAGTCCAACCATTATGCTCAAACCATCTAATACAAAATTTATAGATTTCTTCTAGATTGAAAACGACATTTGTACCTTTTATTTTATAACCTTCAGGTAAGATATAATCTCTTGCTTTCATTTTGCCTCTTTAAATATACATTTCCAAAACATTTTTAGCTGCATTCATAACGTCAACTGTTTCTTTGTATAACTGACCTTCTCTAGCCAATAGCTTATCTTTAATTAAATATTTTTCCATTAACTCTCTTATAAAATTTTTAAAACCAACCTGACCGAATTTACTTTTATAATCTTTTTCCACTTCTGATGTAAAGGATATAGTTGCAATGCCTGAACCTAAAACTTTTCCTTCGTATTCTACCTCATTAAAATTTCTAATTAAGAACTTTATAGTTAAAACAAACTTTACATAATTATCTACCTTTTTAAAAGCATTAAATTCTGCTTCATATTCTTTCCCTTCCGGCAGTACTCTTACAGAATTTCCCTTTTCAATCATAAAATATTTTTTTTCTTGAATAGCTCTTGCAATTTCTTCTCTTACCTTAAAAATATCGAAAATTCCTTTTACTGTAAGCTGAGCATCTTTAAATATAGTAAGTTTTAGTTTTTTTTCCTTTCCCATTAAATTAAATTAAAGAATTTTAGGTTTAAATTAATTTTGGTACAGATTCTAAGCCCAGACTTCCTTATCCTGGCATAAACTTACTTTTTTTGTTTTAAATATCTTTTCTGTTAATTCTTCAGGTTTAAACCATAATTTGATCTCTTTTTCTGCTTCTTCTGGTTTAGCAGATGCATGGACAATATTTTCAAAAAAACCGGCTTCTGGATTTATCTTACCGTACTTGCCTCTTATTGTATGTGGGGCTGCTTCTTTTGGATTGGTTGCACCTACAATGTCTCTAACTTTTTTTATTGCATTTTCTCCTAAATAAACTAAAGCTATAACATTTTCCTGATGGAAATGTCCTGATAAATGTTTTATAAGCCTTTCAAAAAATTCCTTTTCTTTATGAGCTTTGTAATGCTTTTCAGCTAATTCTTTAGATACTTTAACTAATTTTACACCAATTAGTTTAAGTTTTGCAGATGATAAATCTGTTATAACTTCTCCTGCTATACCCCATTTTAGAGCTTCTGGCTTTAATAATACTAATGTTAATTCTTGCATAAATTATATTTTTAAAGAATAGTTTTTAAAGTTTATTATTTATATTTTTCTTCAGTTTTAGCATATTCCTTAGCTCTAGTTTCATAACTTGGTTGTTGTGCTATATTCTGAACTTTATCTAATTCTTTCTTAAATTCATTATCTTTATTTGTTAGAGTAAAATTTTGTCCACAAGAACAAGAGACTTGGACTTCTGCTGTTTCAATTTTTTTTGAGTATAAATTTTTAATTTGGAAAGATTCTTTTTTTAAATAAATTTCTTTTAATGGTTCTTCAAATTTTGTTGTTTCTAATTTTGAAGGTTCTTTTTCAATTATTTTAGCACTTAAATCCATAGAGCTGCCAAAAGGGCATTCTTTTTCATGCTTCTTTTTAATCAATATTAATGCAGCCTTTATTATTAAATCCCTAAATTTAGACATCATAAATGAAATTTTTTCTTCTAAAGTTACCATAGAAACTATTAAATATAGATGTGGTATATAATTTTTATTATGGTGAATGGTAAAAAAGAGGGTAAAGGTTTTTCTTTAGGTAGTGTACTATTTGGGGAGAGGGCAGAAAAAAAGAAGGAGAAAGCAGAAAATCCTTTAAAAAAAGAAGGGTTAAGTGGAATAAAAGGAGGTGCAAACAAGTACAGATTGGTTATGGAAAATCCACAAAAGGGTGTTGAATCTTACTATTTTGCAATTTTAGGTTTATTGAAAGGCATTGGAACTCCAAGATTTGGTTTGAATTTTAATAACATATACAAAATTGGGGATGTGTATAAAGCTTCTGAGAGCAGTGCATTTTGGGGAAGTTTAGAGCAGAGAAAAGGAATGCAACAAGAAAAGGCTTCTCAATATTTAAAAGGGATTAGTGAAATGATTAAAGGTTTATTTCAAATGATTAGAGAATTAAGGGTTATTGATGAAAGAGTGGGATATTATGAAAGAAGCAAGAAAGGTGAAAAAGAGGATCAAGAAAGTGCAGAGATTGCTTTAAAGGGAATATGGGTTGATCTAGTTGAGGGAGGTGCTAAGAATCCTGGTTCTGTTTATGGTTTAGCAAGAGAGGTTGGTTTTGTTACTTTACCAGATTTATTTTTTAAGATTAGAGCTAAAAATGCTACTGATGTTGATAATGCAATTAAAAAATTGGAAGGAATTAATAGGAAAGTTAAGGAAGTATTAGCAAGAAAATTATTTCAATATTATCAATGGAAAGAGAGAACTGAAGTTGAATTAAAAAACAGGAAGAATTTTTTGTTAAAATATATGAGGCAACATTATCATACAATGAAAGAATATATTTCCTGGATTAAACCTTATTTATTAAATATTAGAAAATTACAACTCCAAGGCACTACCAAAGAACCAGAGGTTGTGATGGCTTTTGAAACTTCTAAGATTGAGTTGGAACTAATAGCTTATACAACAATAGATTATAGAGTTACTGAGCCTGCGACGGAAGAGGTTTACAAAGAGGAATTTAAAAATTATTTTCCTGTATTGAAGATTAAATTTTCTTCAACAACAATACCGCAAATTAGTTTTCAAGAAGAGGGCCAAAGAGGTGCAATACATTTAGGAAGCACTGAGATTACAATTGAGGCTTTTGTTGCAACAAAAGAGCAGATTGATGAATATGTAGAAAGTAAGGCAACTGAAGAATTAGAATTATTAAGCAGTATTAATAGTGCAATGGAAAGCATGATGGATGAGATTAAAAAATATTTGAAAGAGGCTGGAGAAACTTTTAAAGAGGAAGAATCTAAAAAAGAGGAAAAAGAGGCAGAGGGTATTTTAAGTCCATTTAAACAGGTATTTGAGGGTTTTAAAGAGATATTTGCTTCAATAGGTTTAGTAAGAAAGAAGGAAGGATTTAGAGTGGGTGAAAAAAACGCTGCTGAAAGTTTAGTTAAACTAAAAGCATTTTTATTGTGGGATGTATTTAAAAAAGTACATGGGTTGCAGGCTACTTAATTGTAATTATTCCAACCAAATTAAATAACCTTCGCTGCCCCCAAAATATAAATATGGCTGAAGAAGAAAAAGAAGATACACACATTGCATTATTCAAAGGAAAAGCAATTAGAAGGAAATTAGTTGAAAATAAATGGTTCTTTTCTGTCATAGATGTTGTTGGAGCTTTAACTGAGAGCACTATTCCAAAAAGATATTGGGCAGATATAAAAGCAAAGCTTGAAGAAGAAGGATTTGAAGCGTACGATAAAATCGTACAGTTGAAATTAATAGCTGAAGATGGTAAACTAAGAGAAACAGATTGTGCAGACACAGAAGGTGTATTTAGGATAATCCAGTCAATTCCTTCTAAAAAAGCAGAACCTTTCAAAAGGTGGCTTGCTAGAGTTGGTTATGAGAGAGTGCAAGAAATAGAAAATCCTGAACTTGCACAAGAGAGAATGAAAAAACTTTATGAATTAAAAGGATACTCTAAAGAATGGATAGAAAAAAGACTAAGAGGCATAGCAATAAGACAAGAACTAACAGATGAATGGAAAAATATGGGGGTGCAAAAAGAAATAGATTTTGCAATCTTAACAAACGAGATAAGTGAAGCGACTTTTGGAAAAACAGTTGAAGAATATAAAGAACACAAGAAGCTCAAGAGAGAAAATTTGAGAGATCATATGGATGATTTGGAATTGATATTTACTATGCTTGGAGAAGCATCTACTACAAAAATAGCAAAAAGCAAAGATGCAAAAGGATTGGAAGAAAATAAAACTGCTGCGAGACAAGGCGGAGAAGTTGCAGGAAATGCAAGAAAGGAATTAGAAGAAAAGACAGGAGAAAATGTCGTTACAGAAGAAAACTTCCTTGATGTTCAGGAAAAATTAAAGAAAAAAAGAAAGAGAATGATTGAACAAGTTATTGTTTAGAAAAATACAAATAAGAAATAAACAAAATGGTTTCCCTAACAAAAGAAGAAAAACAAAAGTTAAAAGAAATTTTAGTTAAATCAGAAGTTAAAGAAGCAAAAAATATTCTAAAAAAGATTAGCAAAGAAAAGAAGCTTAAATATGTTTATGACCAAAAAGAAATCAGTGCATTATTAAGAAGGGCTTATCAAAATAAAAAGAAAATAAAAATTAGATACTATAGTTTATCTTCGGATGAAGTAACGTGGAGAAAAGTTGCTATTTATCAATTTGATTCTGATTTTATTATTGCTTTCTGTTATTTGAGGAATGAAGAAAGAGTATTCAAAACAGCAAGAATTTCTCAGGTAGCCCTCCTTGATGAAAATTATAAGATTCCAAAAGACTGGACACCTGAAAGTAAAGTTTGGTCGAACTAGCGTGGAAGTATTTTTAAGCTAAGGCCAATATTTAGGTTAGGTGTAATTTTATTACGGGTTGGTCCGCTTAATAGGTGTCGCTAACTTTATAGCTCAAAATTTTTGAAAACATTTAAGTAGTGTAAAATATATATTCTAGTTATGGCAAGTGAGTTAAAATTTAAATCATGGGAAGAATTATTTGATTTTTTAGAAAAGATTCCAGTAGAGATAAGATTAAGGTATATTTCTGTTTTATTAAAAAGAAAGTTAAGTAAAAATATTTTTGATAAATTAGAAGATTTAAAGACTAAAGCTCAGGCAGAATTGGATGCTTTAAAACTATGGAAAAGAATGCCTAGTTTATCTTCTCAAAAGGAAATTATAGTTGAGAGAAAAGAAGCTCCTAAAAAGACTGCTTTAGAAACTATTGCAAAAAGTGAGGGGATTAAAAAACCAGGGGGTATAGTTGAATATAGTAAAATTGGTGAGGTTAAGAAAGTAGAGTATGGTGTTAAAAAATTTGAGGAAAAAACAGAAGTAAAATACTCAACAAAAGAAAATTTAAGTTACACTTCTAAAGTTGAAACAGATTATGAAAGATTAGTTTCCCCAACAGGAATCGGAAGCTTTAAAACTTCTGAAGATATAATAAAAGAAAGTGAAAAATATAAAATAAAATACAAACCTAAGGGATAATAAAATGGCAGAACAATTTGGTGGGAATTATTGGCACGCATTGGACAAGGATGGTTTAACTAAATATAGTGCTGAAATTAAAGAGATTGGTATAAGTCATGGTATTGGGGATAGCTTACAAGGATTAAAAGCAAATATTTTTGTTGGAGCACCAATAGTTGAATTAGGTTTTGCTGGTGCTGGTAAGGGTCAAAGAGGTCAAGCTGCAACACCAGAAAGTTATGGAAAAGATGAAAGGGAAGCTATGAGGCAATTAGCAAAAGTAAATGAGGTTAAAGTTACTACACACTCAAGTTTTCGCGCCCCCCCATTATCTGGTTTTGCTGAAGGTGGATTTAACAAAGATGTTGCGGCAAGTTCTGTTCAAGAATTAAGAAAAGCTATTGACTTTGCTACTGATGTTGCTCAAGGAGGTCCAGTTGTTGTGCATACAGGAGAATGGCAAAGACCTGTAAAAAAAGAAGAAGTTTTTGGAAAAGAAAAGTTTGAATCGTATGAGGGAGAGCCTGAAACTGTTCAATTTGCAAATGTCGAAACTGGAGAAGTTAAAACCTTAAGGTCAGATTTACGATTACCAATACCAAAAGCAGCTCATCCAGGTGTAAATCCGTGGGAAGATCCATTAAGAGACAAACGAGGAGATATAGTTTTTGAGGAAAAGCCATTAACATTAAAAGAAATAGCTGAAAAACAAAATAAAAAATTATCAGATGTTTATTCAGATTTTTTACAAAACCAATTAAATCAATCAAGAGGCCAGGCAGAAGAATATAAAGAGAGAGCAAGAACAATAAGGGAGCAATTTGAGCTAATAAAAATTACATATAAAGAAGTTGAAAGATTTTTGGAGAAAGGCGAAACTAAAAACGCTGAATTAACAAGCCTACAGTTTTTAGAAAGAAGTAAGCTTGAACCTCCCCCAGGCACAACAGCATACAAAGAATATTTAAAAGAAGGTGGGGCGGTAGAAAGATTAAAAGAAATTGTTAAAAGAGAAACAGATGCAATTAAAGGTTATGAAGAATTTGCTGCAGCAAGAGAATTTGAGGCTAAAAGGGTTGAACAGGAGATTGGCTCATCAAAACCTATTGAAGAAGTGGGATTAAAAAGAACTGCTCAAAGTGTTTCTACAGCAGCTATGTATGCTTATGATAAAGAAAAAAAAGCTGGTTTAAAAGAGCCTATTTTTATTGCACCTGAAAATGTTTTTGCTGAAACTTATGGTAGTAGACCTGATGAATTAAGAAAAATAATTCAAGAAAGCAGAAAAGAGATGACTAGAAAATTAGTTGAGCAAAAAAAGATGAGCGAGGAAGAGGCTAAAAATGTAGCAAAGGATCATATTAAAGCGACAATCGATATTGGTCATGCTTATACATGGAGAAAATATTTTAGTGGAAGCGATGAGGATTTTAAGAAATGGCTTTTAAAGGAGATGAAAGATCTTGCTAAAGAGGGTATTATTGGTCATGTACATTTAACTGATAATTTTGGATATGATGATGAACATTTAACTATTGGGGAAGGTAAAGTTCCAGTAAGAGAATTTATAGATGAGATTAAAAAAGAAGGTTATAAAGGTATAATGATTGCTGAGGTTGGTGGGCAGCCTGAAGGTAAATTACACGAAGCATTGTTAGGATCCTGGAGGTCACTAAACAGTCCAATTTATAGGATAGACCCAGGTGGGACAGGGATGGGTTGGGGGGAATTTGCAAATTACTCTTTTGGGATGACTCCAAGAGCATTATCAATACTAGGAGAATATGCACCATCAGAAGAGTTTAGGGGAGCACCATTTTACAGTGGTTTAGGATTAGAATGAAAATACTATATTGGCAGGATTTTGAACATTGTTATGCTGGAAAGACTAGAAATAGTAAATATTTAACTGGAATTGATGAAATAGACAAAATATATACTGACATTGAATGGTAAAGAATCTTTTTAAATAAACAAATTTATTAGAAAAAGAGGCTGAAATGAAGTTTGAACTTAAAAAAGGGGATAGAAAGAAAAAGTATTTTTTTCCTGAAAAAGATTTTGAAATAGCTAAGAGATTTGCAGAAAGCACCTATAAAGAATTTGGTGGTTTAATTAAGGCAATTATATTATTTGGGAGTACTGTTAGAAATGTTGAAACTGAAAATAGGGATATAGATATTTTAATTGTTTTGGATGATGTAGGTATAATTTTAACTAAAGAAATAATCCAAACTTATAGGGTAATTATCGAGAAAATAATGTGGAATATAGAACCAAATAAATTACATGTTCAATCGATGAGGTTGACTAGCTTTTGGGATTATATGAGGGCTGGAGATCCTGTTGCAATAAACATTTTAAGGTATGGGTATGCTTTAGTTGATACAGGTTTTTTTGATCCTTTGCAAGCGTTATTGGATAGGGGAAGGATAAGGCCAAGTCAAGAAAGCATTTACACATATTATACAATGGCACCAGTTTCATTACAAAGGAGCAAAGAGCATATGCTAAATGCAACTATGGATTTATATTGGGCTTGTATTGATTCTGCTCATGCAGCATTAATGGCTGAGGGAGAAATTCCACCGTCACCTGATCATGTAGCAGATATGATTGATAAAGATTTAGTTGGAAAAAATTTGACAACAAAAAGATATTCTGAAATAATGAGGTTAATGTATAAAACTTTTAAGCAAATTGTACATAGAGAATTATCAATTGTGTCTGGTTCTGAATATGAAAGATATAAAAAACAAGCTAGTGAATTTGTTAATGAAATGAAAAAAATAATAGAAAGAAAGAGATGAAATTATTCTTCATCTCCTTTATACTCTTCTAATTTTTCAGCTCCTGTTTTTAAGTACTCTCTTAATGATTTTCCCTTACCCATTAAGCCATAACCAGTTGCTATTACACTAGATTGAATAACTTCTTGGTCAATTTTCTTTGCAGGATCTAAAATTTCACTAGATGTTACTAACCTGTCAGTTAGACTTGCTTTCTTAACAGTTTTTCTTAAAGCATCAGCAAATCCTAATAGCCTTGTAACATCAACAAAGCATAAAGATTGTCCATCAGGAGTAACTTTGTTAGATAAACCCCCTTTTGAAGCAGCATCTTCAGCACTTTTAATAACAGTTTGAAGATATTTTACAGCTTCACCTGGATTTGTAAACCCTATTGCTGTTTTGAACATGTCTAAACCTGGTTTTGGTTGTTCTTGATTTTCATTTGTCATTTTAATTTCCTCCATAATATTTTTAATTAAGTATACTATTATATAGTAGTAACTAATATATAAACCTTTCTATAAATTTTAATCAGAAAACCTCTCAAAACGGTTTTAAAACACTATAAAATACATTTATAGCCTTACTCAGAATGCATTCTAGCCGCCTCCAGCATCAATCTCTTTTCAGCTTTGTTAACAGTACTTCTAATATCCCTAACAGCATCTATATTAGCAGATATGGAATCAATACCAAATTTAACTAAAACCTCGGCCATCTCAGGATTAGAACCAGCTTGGCCACATATAGAGGTTTCAACATTATACTTCTTACAAACCTTAATAACATAGTTTATACACCTTAAAACAGCTGGATTTAATTCATTATATAAGTACTGTAAATTTTCATTATTTCTATCAACAGCCAATACAGTTTGAGTTAAATCATTAGTGCCAAAAGAGACAAATGAAATCCCTTCTTTACAGATATCTTCTATCATCCAAACTGAAGCAGGTGTTTCAATCATAACCCCTAAAGGAATATTTTCAGCATTTAATTCTTTCAAAATTTCTTTACTTTCTTTAACCTCTTCTGGGGAAATAACAAATGGAAGCATTACTGAAATATTTGTTAAACCTTCATCATATAATTCTTTTATTGCTTTCATTTCAGCCCTTAAAATATCTTTATCTTTTAAACCCCTTCTAATACCATGTAAACCTAACATTGGATTTGACTCTTTAGGTTCATCTTCACCGCCTTCTAAATCTCTGTATTCATCAGTTCTAATATCCGAGGTTCTAACCCAAACAGGTCTTGGAAAGAATTTTTTAGCAAGATTTCTTATACCTTCTTTAATTAAATCTTTATATTCTTCATCCCTTCCATCTTTTATATATTTAGCAGGATGGGTTTTTCCTTCTGCAATTATAAACTCTAATCTTAATAAACCAACACCATCAGGATTTTGTTTTAAAGCATTTTCAACAGCCTCTGGCAAGTCACAATTAACTTTTACTTTTGTTATAGTTTCAATTTCAGGTTGTGGTTCATAATGTTCTTTTAATTCTTCTTTAATTTCTTCAGTTCCTTCATAAACAAAACCTTTAGATCCATCAACAGTAACTAACTGATTTTCTTTTAATAATTGAGTTGCATTATGAGTTCCAACCACACAAGCTAAGCCTAGTTCACGAGATACTATAGCCGCATGCGAACTAATGCCTCCTTCATCTGTAACAATAGCAACAGCCCTTCGCATACCTGGCACCATATCTGGATTTGTCATTTTTGTTACTAAAATATCCCCTTTCTCAATTTTACTTAATTCATCAACATCATGAATAATCTTAACCTTTCCAGTACCAATGTGCGGAGAAGCAGCCAACCCTTTTAAAATAATTTTTCCTTCTTCTTTTTCTTTAATCTCTTCAACCTTTCCTAATGTTGTTACAGCTCTAGTTTGAACGATATAAAGCTTAGAATTCTCAGTTGCAAATTCTATATCTTGAGGAAATTTATAATGCTCCTCAATTTTATTAGCTAACTCTGCTAATTTTATAATATCATAATCTTGTAACTTTTGTTTTTTCTTGTCCTCTTCTTCAATAGGTTTTCTTATATTTTGGTTTGTATTAGGATCCAAAATTAATTTAACATCTTGTTCATTAACTGTTTTACTTTTAATTGTTAATCCATCTCTGTTCACAATGTACATATCAGGCGTTATTTGACCAGTAACAACCAATTCTCCTAAACCAAATCCAGCCTCAATTACAATTTCGGATTCATCATTGGTTGAAGGATTAACCGTAAAAATTACACCAGCAGTTGTAGATTGAATTTGTTTTTGGATTATAACTGCAATAAAAACTTTTTCGTGTGGAAATTTATGTTGAACCCTATAATAAACTGCCCTTGCTGTATACAAAGATGCCCAACATTCTCTAACTGCATTTAGTAAATTTTTATTTCCTTTTACATTTAAAATTGTTGCTTGCTGCCCTGCAAAACTAGCAGTATTGTGGGTAATTATTCCGCCTATGCCCGCAGCAAAATTTTCTACTCCTGGAACAACAAAATCATAAACCATACCATCATAAGAAATCTCCTGAACCTCTTTAATCCCATCCCATAAAATATTTTTTAGGAAAAGTTCATAATGTTTCATTCTAAAAGATTTTCTAAAGGCGAATTTTAAAATTGGTCTATTTAAAAATTTATCAAAAATAAATTTTATTACAGGAACTTTCTCTCCACCCTTAAGCTCCCCTATGCATATCGTTTTGGGCTTTAAAGTATTAGAATCCAGGACTATTAAAGAATGATCTTTTGATACGGTTATTTCCCTTCCAGTTTCGGTTATAATTTTGTATAGTTTTTTATCTTTTGCAGAATGCGCATATATCTGTTTTGCTAATTTCCAAATTGCTTTATTATTTTCCATTGCAATAACTTCAATTTTACAATTAATTCCATCACCATATTTTTTATAAATATTTTTTATTGTGTTATATATTGTTTTTCCATTTATCCTAACTAAAACCTGAGAATCTTCAGCTATACTTGGAAGATCCTCTGCCGTGGCACTA
>Ga0209541_10002740_pt1 | contig 33029 bp, 41 predicted proteins | sample RifCSPlowO2_01_FD_184027 | JGI IMG/M metagenome (GOLD analysis project Ga0209541, IMG submission 184027) | Groundwater microbial communities from Rifle, Colorado - Rifle CSP2_plank lowO2_0.1 (SPAdes) (version 2) | ecosystem: Environmental > Aquatic > Deep subsurface > Groundwater | place...
CTTCTAACGATATTACCAATATTGCAAAATATTTTTGCCGGTATTGTTTTAAATTTGGAAAGGCCTTTTAAAGAAAATGACATTGTAGAATATAATGGCGTTATATGCTTAGTTAAAGATATTATGTTTAGAAAAACAGTTTTAAGATCCGTTGATGGAAAATTAATTACTGTCTCCAACATAAAGTTTATTACTGAAGGGGTTATAAACTACAGCAGAGGAGAATTTATTCGTATTGATTTGAACATAGATATAAAAAATGATTCAAATTATCAAAAATCAATAGAAATAATAAACAATATACTTCATGAAGACTCTAATATTTTGCCCCATGTCCCAAGGAAAGAGCTAACAATAATTGAGAAGTTTTTTGCTATGCCTAAAAACTTAGCAGTATTAGAGCCTAAAATTTTCATTAGAAATGTCAATAAAGATAAAATATGCTTACAAGTATGGTTTTGGATTTGGGACATCCTGCGCAAAGAGGGTATTATTTCAAATTTCTACGAAACTTTGATACAGGAGTTTAAAGTCAATAAAATCAATTTTGGATAAATAAACTACCCATAGGCTTTGAAGTAGAATATTCACATTAAAAAACTTTTGGACAAAGTATTAGAAAAATACTCCAAAAGAGAGGTTTCTTTGGGCAGAGTTGCAGAAACGGCAAAAATTCCACTAGTATTTAGAACAAAAAATCATCCTTTTTCCTTACCAAAACCAATAATCCAAAAGAGAGGTTTCTTTGGGCAGAGTTGCAGAAACGGCAAAAATTCCACTAGTATTTAGAACAAAAAATCATCCTTTTTCCTTACCAAAACCAATAATCCAATTGCCGATTCTCAAAAACCATTCAACAAATGCTATAAAGAGCAGATATTTGGCTACTTTTGGAATCTCTTGTACGAAATTATTAAAGGAAATCTGAATACTTTCAATAGTAATTGATTGTGGATCTGTCAGGAAAATTATTATTAGCGCCCATGGAAGCAATTTTGCCATGTCTTCTGCCAATATTGGGTTGACATATGCTGCAATCCTTGTTACTGAAACAATAACTATCCCAAAGAACATGATTTCCCCTATAGGCATGGACTTGGCGATCAACACTAAAAGAAATGAGAAAATCAGAAACCAAATAAATGAATAAAGAGGAAAAACAATTATGTACTTAGAGAAGTAAACAAGTCGGTTAATGAAACTCACAAACTTGCTATTAGAATCTATTTTTGGAATATCAAATAAATCTTTTTTAGATAACTGCTTGTGGTAAAAATACCACATAATGAAAATTGCCAAAAATAAAACTATGGTTGAGATTAACAAAATCAAAAACTGCCTATCGATAAAGAAGTCTTTCAGAAATTGAATGTAAATATTCCAATCCATTTTCACAAAGCGCTCCCAATCATTAAGATAACAAATATGCCTGCACTATTTAAAAGGAAGGAAATGACAGAAAATATTTTCATTGATATATTTTTAGAAACTGCTAGCAGTGATACACCAATCTCATCCGGTAATGGGGAAGCTATTATAAATCCAGCTGCAACTGGCAATAAATATTTTTTAAAGATGTTCGGAGTTCTGTGGTTAATATACAAAACTACTTTTTCTTTTGACAATTTCTTGATTTCATCTGCAAAAGAATGCCTGATAAAGCTAAAGATGAACAAGTCTCCTATTAAAGCTCCAATTCCGCCTATCAAGCTTGCCAGGTATATGTTTTGATGCTCAGCCAATATCAAAAATATTGCGGTTGCCGGCGCAGCTGTAAATCCATACGTAAAAAGCATGCCAGCTACAAAAGTCCCAGAATAGCCTAAACCAGCTATGAAATCTCGGAAAAGCCCGTAATCCCTGCTGTAAAAAAGCAAGTAAGCAATCATAAATGTTATGAAAAGCAGCAAGAATTTTGGGTACTTTGACTTGTAAACTCTTGCAAATCTTAATGGATGGTTGTAATATCCCATAGCTACATCTCCAAATTAATAATTATAAAGCCACTATTTAAATGTTTCTTTTTTATATACTAGTATAGAAATAAGTATGTTAATTTAGATAGTTAACTCCAACCATCAACTCTAATTTACTGCTTCAATAACCTCGTTTCTTGATTTTATGTATTTTGAAATCTCTATTATAATTGCTCCGATGCTGGATATCAAGATTATAAAAACGAACTCTGCAATACTTAAAGGTGACATGTCCAAAAACCTGCCAATGGATGGAACAAATATAGAAGTCACAATAACTGTAAAAGAGCTTAACACCGCCAAAATTAAAAACTTGTTTTTAAAAATCCCGACTTTAAATGCAGGATAAATTGTCGATCTTGATGCAAATGCCTGGTAAAGCTCAAACATGCTTATAGTCAAGAAAGTTGCAGTTTGTGCTTGTAAAAGATTGCCCTTATTGAAATAAAACCAGCTAAAAATCAACAAAGAAGTAATAGTCATAACAATTGGATAATATATCAAGAATGGGTTAAGTCCTTTAAAAATCGGCTCGTTTTGCCTTCTTGGCTTCCTTGACATTGCATTTGGCTCAAAGGGGTCAACACTTAAAGCAAGAGCTGGCAAACCATCTGTAACAAGGTTAATAAGCAATATCTGAGTAGCTGTCAATGGCAAAGGAAGCCCAAATATAATGCCTAAAAAAATTATAAGTACTTCGCTTATATTGCCTGATAGAAGAAAACCTATGTATTTTCTTATGTTGTCATAAACTCCTCTTCCTTCTTCAACTGCATTAACTATAGATGCAAAATTGTCATCTGTCAAAATCATTGCGCTTGCTTCCTTGCTTACATCAGTCCCTGTGATGCCCATTGCAATTCCAATATCAGCTTTCTTCAATGCAGGCGCGTCATTTACGCCATCACCTGTCATTGCAACAACATGTCCTTTTTTCTTCAATGCGTCAACTATCTTTATTTTATGCTCTGGATTGACTCTTGCGAATATTGCAACATACTCTACCATTTCGTCAAGATTTTGTATTTCATCCAATTGTTGGCCGTTAATCACTTTTCCTTCCAATCCAATTTCTTTTGCAACAGCCCTTGCAGTTATTTCATGGTCTCCTGTAATCATTATAACTTTTATGCCTGCTTTTTTGCATTTCTGAATAGCTATTTTTACCTCTTCTCTTGGGGGGTCAATCATTCCTTGCAAGCCGACAAAAATGAGATTCTTTTCAGGCTCTTTGTCCGCAACAATTGTTTTATACGCAAACCCAAGAACCCTTAATGCGTCATTTGCAAATTCCTTGTTTGTTTCAAGAATTTCTTTCCTCATGTCCTCTGTTAATTTTTTTGCCTTTCCATTTATGTAAATGTAATTGCACAATTTTAGCACAACCTCTGGGGCGCCTTTGACATAAGCAAGCTTTTCCCCATGATGCTTATGGATTGTAGTCATCATCTTTCTCTCGCTTGTAAACTCTATTTCATCAACTCTTGGGTATTCTATTTCCAAATCTGCTCTTGCCAAGCCAGACTTTGCAGCGCTTACAATCAAGCATCCTTCAGTTGGATCGCCGATGACATCTTTATCTTTCAATTCTGCATTATTGTTTAATGCCCCTATCCTCAAAAGAAGCTCTATTTCGCCAATTTCAACTGGCTTATTCTTGTATAAGAAGTTCCCTTTTGTCTCATAGCCGGCTCCAGAAACATCAATAATTTTGCCATTTGCAAATAATTTTTTTACAGTCATTTCATTTACTGTCAATGTGCCTGTTTTATCTGCGCATATCACTGTTGTTGAGCCAAGAGTTTCAACGCTTGGCAGCCTCCTTACCAACGCATTTCGCTTCAGCATTCTTTGCGTGCCTAATGCAAGGGCCATGGTTACAATTGCAAGCAAAGCTTCTGGAATTGCAGCTACTGCAACAGCAACAGCAACTATCAGGTTGTCAAGCAGGGATTTTTCTTGAAACAAAGTTGCAACAACAAAAATTATTGCGGCAATTACTATCACCACTTTTCCAATCCATTTTCCAAGCTCATCCATTTTCTTTTGAAGCGGAGTTGGTTCTGGCTTAACCTCTTCTATCATTGTTGCTATCTTGCCAATTTCGGTTTGCATTCCAGTTGCAACAACAATTGCCTTTGCCCTGCCGCTCACAACAATAGTGCCGGAGAAAACCATATTCTTCATGTCAGCTATAGGAATCTTTTCAGGCAGAACATCTGTGTTTTTCTTTACTGGTTGGGATTCACCTGTTAAAGCTGCTTCTTGGGTTTGCAGGTTGAATACTTCAAATAATCTCGCGTCTGCTGGAATTTTGTCGCCTGTTTCAAGAACTATTATATCGCCAGGAACTAGCTCTTTTGAGTCAATTTCTTTTTTTTGCCCATCCCTAAGCACAGTTGCTTTTAGTGAAGCCAATTTTTTTAGCGCTTCAATTGCTCTTTCTGCTCTGTATTCAAGAAAAAATCCTAAGACCGAAATTAAGATAATGATAACTAAAATAACAATTGCATCTATGTATTCCTTAAGAAAGGCTGAAATAATAGTAGCAATAATCAAAATCCATATTACAATGCTTTTGAACTGGTTTAGGAAAATTTCCCAGGGAGAAATTTTTTTTCCTTCCTTTATCTCGTTTAAACCGTATTGCTTGAGCCTTGCTTCTATTTCTTTTTCAGAAATTCCTTTTTCTGAGGAATTTAATTCTTTGAAAACTTGCCCTATGGTTTTGTTATGCATTCTGTTCAGAAATAATTATCCTCGCTCACATTATCCTCTTTCGGTTTTGTTTTCATATCCTTTAATTTAATGATAAAATAACCCAAGCAGTCCAAGCCGCAAAAACTTGCTTTCTTTTTGAAGTCATCGGGGCCGAATATTAAAGTATAGTTGTTTGTCTTGTAGAAATTCATCTGGCTGGAGCAGGTTGCGCATACTTTTTCATGCTCTTTGAGCTTCTTTTTTATTCTTTCCTCCAATAATCTTTTTACTGTGATTGCTCCGCTGTCCAAATCGATTTTGAAGCGCATCAACTCATTGTAGTCCAATATGTCAAATAAATCCTCAAATCTTCTGCTCATTGTTCCACCTCATTGTTTTAGTTTTTTTATATTTATCAAATTTTATTTTCAATATGCTCCGCGAATTCTAGTGCTCGGTGTCGCTTCTTTGCCATATCGCAACACCTCGCCTATTTATTTGCAAACGGTTTACTTTAATCACGCTGTTAATCAAAAAGTCGTTCTCGGATTTTTATTTTATTTTTTTAATGGAAAATATTTTATTGTAATTTGTTTTATTGCAACCTTTTATCCAAATTTTATTTCTCACCTCCTGATTCTTCAAACTTAATGTACCACTTGTTTGATTCCTCATCATAAGCAAAGATAACATTGTATTTCTTTTTCTTGTCAAGCATCAAAAGAATAGGCATTGGAATAGTAGTCTCAAAGCTAGAGCCCCTTTTGTAAAGCTTTCTTCTAATCTCAACCATTTTACTTATTTTTATACTTATTAAATTACTTATTTATAAATTTAATGTTTCTAAATTAACAGAATTAGTCAAAATATACTTATTTTATTACTTATTTAAATACTTATTTAATTTTGAGTCCTTATTCGTGAAATAGCTCTGTATAACAAATCCTCAACTGCTAGCTTGAATAGAGAATAAAAGCTTAAATGCAACGGGTCCATATCAGTAAGTCTGCCTTCTTTAAAATATCTTCTTATATAAGTTCCCAAATTTGATTTTTGGTTTAATACAGCAATCTTTCCTTGTATGAAATCGTCTTCTGTAACAACTATTTGATAATTCATCGGAGGCAATACCCAATCACCGCTTTGTTCTATTGTTTTTCTTGTTATAATAGCATTATAAATGTGACTGCCAGATAAGGGAATATAACCATATTTTACTTCTTTCAAACCTTTAACAAAATATGCTACAAATATTTCTTCTTCTCTATCACCTCGAGGAATTTGAATTGCAACTAAAGGGCGCTTATTATCACAAAGTTCTATAAATTTTCTGAAAGTCCTAACCTTTTTAGTATGTCCTCTCACAGCTAGTTCTAGTTCGCTCATTTTAACAAACCAAATAACCAAAGAACCCCTTTTAGTCCAAGTTATGAAGTTATATTTAAAAAGCTTATTATTTTTCTTGACATATGCACCACATCGCAATCATCTCTTCTTCCAAAGACCCAGCAGGAATTAACATTAGAAATAATTTGATTGAATTATTTAATTTTGAAAAAAATAGTGAGGAATTTGACGATAATGACGTTTACCAATACGATAAAATTCAAAATAAAGCAATAAAACTTTATCTAACAAATCAAGATTTAATATTTGCAGAACATTTAGATAAAAAAATTCCTGCAGATGTTTTTATTTTTGCATCAAAGCATAGAAGCAAGGAAAACATTCCTTCTTTTGCAGTCCATCCTATAGGAAACTGGAGCAATGCGGATTTTGGCGGAGAAGAAAAAAAATTATGCCCAAGCTCTGCTGTTTTGTTGAAAAATCTTTTTATTGAATTAAACAATATTGCAAAAGATACGAAGTTGAATGCGAGTGATCTTCGCTCACATCTACATGAATTAACTATGGAAGCAACCCATCACGGCCCTTTTGTTGACAAGCCTGCTGTTTTTGTCGAAATAGGAAGCACAGAAAAGGAATGGAATGACAAAAATAATGGAAAAATAATCGCAGAAACAATAATGAGTGGTTTAAATGATGAAAATGAAAATTATAAAATTGCTGTTGGAATTGGAGGAGGGCATTATTGCAATAATTTTAATAAGCTTGTTTTAAGAACAGACATTGCTTTTTCTCATATCTGCCCAAAGCATAATTTAGATAAACTCGATGAAGAATTAATAAAACAATCAATTCAAAAAACAATTGAAAAAATTGATTTTATTGTTTTGGACTGGAAAGGTTTAGGCACAGAAAAGCAGAGGATTGTTGATTTGTTAAAAAACTTAAATTTAGAATTCAAGAGAACAGACCAGATTTTGAGGTAGAAAAATTTAAATATTAGTGTGTATTGAGTGTGTATTATGTCAGAAGTGCAAAGAATAAACATAACATTGCCCAAGAAACTTGTTAAGAAATCAAGGATTTTGATAGAAGAAGGCATATACTCCAATTTCTCCGAACTTGTTAGGGAAAGCATAAAGAATGAGCTTTTGCTGGACCAAAGCTTAATTGAGAAAAAAAGAATTCTTGATAAATGGTTTAGGGAAGAAGAAGGAAAAGGATTTGACACATCACATTTAACGCAAGAGGAATTAATTAAGAGAATAAGAAAAATAAGAAATGAGCTCTGGGACGAAAAATATAAGCATTGGTTTGAGGGCTTGGCAAATTGATAATTGTTCTAGATAGCAACGAATATATAAACTATTTAAGCAAGAAAAATTTGCTTCTTGATGAAATAACTCGGAATGACAAGCTTACAATTCATATAAATGAGACGATAACAAAAGAAGTTTTAAACAACATAAATGAGCAGTTGAAAAAAAGGTTTTATGATTTTTTATTTACCAATAATATCGTTACATATGATCAAAAATTGCCATTTGGGCTGCTTAAAAAACATAAAAAACTTGGCTTAAAGAAAGGAGATATAGCAATTGCATCCTTTTGTGAATCTGTAGAAGCTGATTATTTGGTAACAGAAAATAGGCATTTCTTGAAATCAAGAAAATTTGAGAAGTTTGAGGTTTTGAGTTTGAAGGAATTTTTAATGAAATTAAAATAAAATTAAGAAAGAATCACTTTTTCTTCTCTTCCTTCTTAGGAGCTTCTTTCTTTGCTTCTGCTGCAGGTGCCGCTCCTGGAGCTGCTCCAGCGGCTGCTGCTGCCTCTACAGGCAGTAATTCCTTTATCATGTCGTCTGGAATACCAGCTTGAACGAGCTTTGCCTTAATTTCTCCTCTTGCTTTGCCTGCCATCTGGGCAATAAGCTCCTTGGCAATCTTCTCAAATTCAGCTTTTCTCTTAGCAAGCTCTTCAGCAAGCTTTTTCTTCTCTTCTTCAAGCTTTGCAAGCTCTTCTGCTGTTAATTCTATCTTTTCCAGTCTTATCTCCTCATCAAACAATCCAGCTTCAACGTCCCTTAAAGTTTCTTTTGCATGCTTTCCTTCAACCAAAATGCCCATTGACTGGCAAGTTCCAATGACTTCCTTCACTTTTTCCTTTAATGATTTGCCTAATGTTGCAGTTTCCTTCATCTTTGCTATCTTGATAACCTGCTCAATAAGAATGTCAGCAACCATCTCATGCTTTGCCTTGCCAGAGCCTTTCTCCAAATTAGCTTCTTTCTTTATCAAGCCAGAAGCAGGGGGGGTTCCAATTATGATCTCGTATTGCTTTGTTTCCTTGTCTATGAAAATCTTGACAGGAACCTGCATTCCCTGAAATGAAGAAGTCTTTTTGTTGATGTCAGAAACAACTTGTCCAATGTTAACTCCCATTGGTCCTAGAGCTGGTCCAAGCGGCGGCGCTGCCGTAGCTTTGCCGCCTTCAACTAAAACTTCAACTTTTTCTTTTGGCATTTTTATTTGAATTGTTGTATAATTTTTGAAAATTTCAATCCGTGCTTTCGGCACAAATTTTACTGCTCGGCATTGCTTTTCTGCCATACCGCAATGCCTCGCCAATTTATTACAATAGATTCGAGGCGAAATTTAGTGAGTTGCGTGCGACCGACTTGTGAGCGAGTTCTTCACTCACATCTCACCGCTCGCACGCTCGCGTTCAACTCAGGAAAATTTTCGCCGAGTGTAAATTTTGTCGCGAAGCGACGGATTTATTTCATTAATTGAATTTAGTAACAAACGTCCATTTAAAAACCTTTACAAAGATTCTTCCCCAGTTTCATCCTCTTCAGCATGAGTTGTTTCTGTTTCTCTTCTCACGACTTTGACAGCATCCATTTTTACAGTTATTGGAATTGGAACAGCTGCCTCTAGCAATTCAACAACAACTTCCTCTTTTACCTTGTCAATTCTTGTCACCTTTGCATTCTCTCTTTTAAATGGACCAGAAATAATTTCAACAATATCGCTCTTTTGAATATTCATCTCGTGCTTTACCTGCTCAAGCATGTGCTCTATCTCAGAGTACTTGACAGGGTGGGCCAAAATTCCCCTTGCATAAGGAATATTAAAAGCAGCCTGCTCTGCATCTGTTTTCGTAGCAGCTTCTACGAAAATATAGCCTCGCATTCCATGCGGCCTTACCACAGAATAAACTTCAAGTTTTTTCTTTATTGCATTGCTTGCAACAAAGTCCATAACTTGATCTTCTCTATTGGCTGTTGTCCTTAATGCAAATATTGTCTCGTCTTCTCTTGACATTTTAGGTTCACGAACTAGGTTTTAAGTTTTGAAATAAAAAATTTAAGATATATAATACTTTGGATTTTTTAATGGTTTATAAAGGTTTGTTAAAATAAAAAATGGATATTGTGACTTAAGAAATTTCTATGCTTTTTTTATTACTAGCTCTTCTCTTCTAGAATAAGGATTATAATCAACCATTCCTTGAGATATACAGACTCCATCTGGCAAAAATCCAAATTTTGGTTTAAGAGTAAGTTGTATGGTTTTTCTATGAACAATTCCTTGCACATCTGCTAGCATAATATCAAGGGAAATAGGCTCAACAATTTGGGATGCTTGAAGTCCTCTATAATAAATTGGAAAATCCTCTTTTTCCCAGTGTCTTGGCTTCTCATTGTATGGGTTTTCAGTGTAGCCAGTATAAACATCCACTTTATCTCCAATTCGAAAAATAACATTTATTGCGCTAACTAATGCTCCAATATCTTCTGCTTTAAGTTCAAACAGGTTTCTTGGATTTGGTAAAAATAAGAGTTTACCTTCATCATGTACCATTTTCAATTGCTAGAGAAAGAGAATCAATATATAAATTTTATCTTTTTCATAATTAAGAAGTAGTAACCTTTGTATTTTTCTCAAAAAAACAACAATTTAATCATCTGCACAATAAAGCCAATCAATCCGATAATTAAAATTCCAAGCCCGCTTACTTTAACTATTGTTTTGAATTCTATAGCATCTGGTTTTTTTGTGATTTTCAGCACTCTTAAAGATTCCATGATAAAAGACCTTATTTTGTATTTCCAAGAAGTTGTGTCTTGCTCATCCATTTTTAGAAGAATATGTCTATTATTTTAAAATTTATCTAATCCAAAAACTCAATTCCTAAATGCTGCTCAATCTCTTTCTTTTTCTTTTCAGCTGTTCTCTTGGTGGAGCCAAAAATCTGGGAAGATTTAACGCCAGTTACAATAAGCATTGTCCTTATCGTCTTTTCCATGTCCTTGTATATTTGAGCTCCCCATATGACCCTTGCATCCTCATCCAGCTTTTCTGTTATGGTCTCAACAACTTTGCGAGCTTCGTCAAGCGTCATGTCCTCTCCGCCAATTACATTAATCAAAGCGCCATTAGCTCCAGAAATATCAACATCAAGCAATGGGTTATTAATAGCTTTTTCAACAGCCTCCACTGCCCTGTTTTCAGTGTCGCTTTCTCCAACACCAATCAAAGCCACCCCACCTCCTTTCATAACAGCCCTTATGTCAGCAAAGTCAAGATTTACCAAGCCAGCTTTTGTCACAAGCTCTGCAATCCCTTTTACAGCATTTGTCAATATTTCATCAGCCACTTTGAAAGCAGTGTGCAATGGCAGCTCTGGCGCTAACTCTAGCAATTTGTCATTCGGAATAACAATTAATGTATCAGCCACCTGCTCCATCTTCTCCAGGCCAATAACTGCATTCTCATATCTTCTATGGCCTTCCATTGAAAAAGGCATTGTAACAACTCCAACAGTCAAAGCTCCAAGCTTTTTAGCAACTTCAGCAACAACAGGAGCAGAGCCTGTTCCAGTCCCTCCACCTAATCCGCATGTAACAAAAATCATGTCGCAATTCTGAAGCGCTTTTTTAATATCAGATTCATTTTCACGAGCTGCTTCCTCTCCCAAGCGAGGCTCAGAGCCAGCTCCAAGTCCTTTTGTCAGTTCTCTTCCAATCAGGATTTTCTTATTGGCAGTTGTGTAAAGCAAGTCTTGTGCATCTGTGTTGATAGCTATTGTCTCAACTCCAACAATGCCTACCTCACTCATTCTGTTGATAGTGTTGTTGCCTCCTCCCCCACATCCAACAACTTTAATTGTTGCGCGCTGCCTTGAAAGAAGCTGTTCTAGCTCTGCATCAATATCTTGAACACTCTTGTCTTGCCGTACTTGTTTCAGGTCTATAGAAAGTAGTTTAGGATTTTCATTATTTAATTCAGCTTCCATTGCCTGCTCAATTATAGTTGCCACAAACTCACCCGACATGGACTCAAATTGAGCCCTCGCTTTTTTATTTTGTTATTAGTGAAAAATGGTTGTAACTACTATTTAAATTTATTTATTTTTCTCTTGAGGAATAGTAAAATTTACATTTTTTATGCCTGGAATTGTCCTTTCAACAATCTTTTTGAATTCTTCTTGGGCTTGCTTTGGCATGCTTTCTTTTAAATTTATATATACACCTTCTTCCTTTAATTCAATTTCCGCATCCTTGATGTGCAAATGCATTTTTAGAAGCGACTTAATCTTTTCTTTGCTGTCATCAATGATTTTGTTTATTTTTACATTATAAATTAAGTCCTTGCCTGCAAGCGGATGATTAAAGTCAACCAGGCATCTGCCGCCGCTTACTGTTTTAACAACACCGAAAACGCCATCTATATTCAGTTGAAGCCCTGGAATTGGCTGTATGTTTTGCTGCCTGAACTTGCTTGTCGGGATTAATTGTATAAACTTTGCATCTTTCTTGCCAAGGGCATTATCAGAGATTATTTCAAATGCGTATTCCTTTCCAGTTTCCTTTCCAATCATTTGCTCTTCAAGATTTTTCAGAATGTTGTTTTCCCCGACACATATAACTGCAGGAGAATAATCAGCATTTTTGTTATACACTCCATTTTCCTTTGCAACCTTCTCTTCAGTTGTGTCAAATATTGTGCCGTCTTCCTTAATCCTGCCTGTGTATTCTATTTCCACAAAATCATGCTTTTTTACAGTTGGCATATCAGAAAGCAACTTTTAGGACAAATGAATTGTTTATAAAGATTTCTGCTTTGTTCTCACAAACCCTATTATCTTTTCAACAACCTGATTTGGGTTCAACTTTGTTGTGTCTATTACAAAATTGTATAATTTCTTGTCCAAATAATTAACACCATAATATTTTTTGTATCTTTTCCTTTCGCTTTCTTCCCTCTTTTTAATATTGCTTATGGATTCTTTCAGGCTTTTGCTTTTTTCCTGCTGCCTTTTGTCTTTTAATATTCTATGCGCTCTTGTTTTGTCAGCAGCATCAAGAAAAACCTTGACTTCAGCATTTGGAATGAAAAAAGCTGTCAACCTTCCATCAACAACAAAATTGTCTTTGGTTTTTCCAAGCTCTTTTAGCTTGTTGTCCATTTCAAAGTCTATGGATTTGTCCTTCTCAGCCAGCTTATTAAATTCAAGCAAGCTTAATCTTTTTTCTATTGCCATTACCCTCATTAAGTCTCCAATAGAATAATGCTTTAGCTTGAGTTTTTCAGACAGCAGCTTTGCGACAGTGCTTTTTCCAGAGCCAGCTTTTCCAGATATAGTTATTCGCATATATCACTAATTTAGCAATTGGTATATATATTTTGTTTTTTTATTCTATTAATTTTAAAAACATTTTTAAACATTCATTTTTTCTATTTGAAATATGAAGCAGACACTTCTGGACAAGCTCAACATCTTTTTATTAAAGAAAGGATTTACTATAAAAAATTTAACAAGGACATGCTTTGATATTCTTGCAAGAAGAAGCGACCAAATCCTGCTTGTCAAGGTTCTTGAGGATGCAAACTCCATCAGCAGGCAATACACAGAGGAGATGGTTGCTGTTGCATCCTACATTAATGCATCCCCTTTGATAATAGCTGAAAAGGCTGGAAGCAGGCTGGAAAACAACATTGTTTATTCCAGATTTGATATATATACATTAAACTTCAGCACATTTTTGAACTGTATTAATAACAAATTTCCATTTATCAAAAGAAGCCATGCAGGCCTGACAGTCTCTGTTATCGGCAAAAAATTGAGGGAAAAAAGAGAAGAAATGGGTTACTCATTGAACGCATTGTCAAAAAAGGTAGGAGTTACAAGCAGGATGATAATAAAATACGAAAGCGAAAATTCTGAAGTAACTGTCAACAGGGCAATGAAATTGTATGATTTGTTTGGTGATAATGTTTTTAACGAGGTTAATATTTTTAGCCAGCACCAGCATCCAGAGAGTAAATTTGAGACAGAGGTTTCAAAGAAATATGTAGAGCTTGGGTTTGACGCAATTGAAACAAAAAAAACCCCTTTTGACATAATAGCAAGGAAAGAAAACGAGCTTATTTTTACAGAAGTCAGCGATAAAGTAAATCCTCAGATGCAGTCCCTGTCAGAATTGCTTCATGCTGACAACTTGGTCATCTTCCAGAAGAAAAAGCCAAAGAACATTCCTTCAATGACAAAGAAAGAATTTATGGATTTTGACAAGGCTAATGAATTAGTTAGGTTTCTGAAGGAGTTTTGACTATTATTTTTGGATTTAAATTAATTTTATATCTTGCAGACCTACTAAATAAAAATCTTAATCTTTCAATTTCTCCATATCTTTTAAATTGTTCCTCCCACCACAGCACTGGTTTAACAGTGAGATGTAAATTTTCCTCATTTAAAGATAAATGATGTGATGGCGTTGGACAAACACTAATAAATAAATATCTAGAACAAACTCTGGTCATTTCTTCTAATGAAGGAGCTACTAAGTCTTCAGGAACATGTTCTATTACGTCGTTACAAAATCCAATGCTAAATTGACCGTCTTTTAGCATAGGCAAATTATCTAAACTTGAATAGTGGACACTCCTTCCTTTTGAACGCTGATTTTCCACAGCATAAGAACTTATTTCTACCCCTTCTACGTAAAAGGCATGTCTCTCAAAAAAATCTAATGCAGCACCTCTTCCAAAACCAAAGTCTATCAAAGATAATCTTTCGCTTGTATCTACTTTAGCTAGTACATATTTAGCAAGTCTTCTCCAATTTGCATCACCATACCCATTTTGCCACAAAGCGCTATATTTTCTATTTTCTCTGCCGAATCTTATTGTATCCATAATAACTTATCACAATGTAGTATTTTTAAACCTTTCTATTTTTAACCTTTATATAGTAACAACAACTAACCAAAAGCTTTATATAGAACCAAATATGCACAAATTTAAGGTGGTTTAACTAATGAATCAAGTACAACCAATATTTATCCTGCCGGAAGGCATGCAAAGAAGCGTAGGAAGGGACGCTCAAAGAACTAACATTATGGCTGCAAAGATAGTGGCAGAAACAATAAGAACAACTTTAGGTCCAAAAGGAATGGACAAGATGATTGTTGATTCTATGGGTGACATAACAATTACTAATGATGGTGTGACAATTCTTGAAGAAATGCAGATTGAGCATCCATCTGCAAAGATGATTGTTGAAGTTGCTAAGACACAAGAAGATGAAGTTGGAGATGGAACAACAACTGCTGTTGTTATTGCAGGCGAGCTTTTGAAGAATGCTGAAGAGCTTTTAGATAAAGGTGTTCATCCTGCAATTCTTGCCAGAGGTTTTCGATTGGCTTCAATTAAGGCAAATGAAATTCTAGAAAATATTTCAGAGCCAATATCTGAAAAGGACAATAAAATGCTGAAGCAGATTGCAATGACTGCAATGACGGGCAAAGGCGCTGAAATTGCCAAAGAAAAGCTGAGCGAAATAACTGTAAAGGCTGTCAAGGAAGTTATGGGCAAGGAAAATAATGTTATTAATATCAACAAGGACAATATAAAGTTGGAAAAAAAATCTGGAGGAAGGGTTGATGAAACAGAGCTAATCAATGGAATTGTTTTAGACAAGGAAAGGGCTCATGCATCAATGCCAAAATCTGTTAGAAACGCAAAAATTTTGTTAATTGATTCTGCTCTTGAAATTAAAGACACAACAACAAGCGCAAAAATTAAAATAAAAGCCCCTTCCCAAATGCAGACTTTTCTTGAGCAGGAAGAAAAGATGCTAAAGTCCATGGCAGAAAAAATTGCCAAATCAGGAGCAAATGTTGTTTTCTGCCAAAAGGGAATTGACGATGTTGTGCAGCATTTCTTGGCTAAAAATGGGATTTATGCAGCGCGAAGGGTGAAAGAATCAGACATGAAGGCTTTGACAAGGGCAACAGGCGCATCAATTGTAGGCAATCTGGACTCGTTAAGCGAGAAAGACCTTGGAAAATCTGGATTTGTTGAAGAAGTAAAAATTAATGACGATAATATGACTTTTGTGAGGGAATGCAAAAATCCAAAATCCGTCACAATTTTGATAAAAGGCTCAACAGAGCATGTTGTTGATGAAATAAAAAGGGCTCTTGAAGATGCAATAGGCGATGTTTCAGCTGCCTTGAAAGAAGGCAAAGTGGTTGCTGGAGCTGGCTCGACAGAAACAGAGCTTGCAAGGCAGTTAAGGAAATTTGCTGAGTCATTAAGCGGGAGAGAGCAGCTCGCAGTTGCAAATTTTGCAGAAGCAATTGAAGTGATTCCAAGAACATTGGCAGAGAATGCCGGCCTTGACCCAATTGATGTTTTGACAGATTTAAGAGCTGCTCATGACAAAAAGCAGAAATGGGCTGGAATTGATGTCTTTACAGGCAAAGTGATTGATGCATGGAACAAGGGAATTATTGAGCCGTTAAAAATTAAAACACAGGCAATAAGCTCGGCAAGCGAAGTCGCAATCATGATTTTAAGAATCGATGATGTTGTTGCAGGCAGCAAGAAAGAAGCTCCTATGCCTCCGATGCCGCAAGGCGGAATGGGAATGGGTGGAATGCCCCCAATGATGTAATTGCTTATAGAGCATTTAAAATAAAATTCAATAACGAATAAACATTGAAATAAAAACAATATCAAACATAAAAATTAAAAACCAAAAGATTTAAATAGAACCTTTTAGTTTACAATGTTAAAATGGCACAAAGCAATAAATTAAGCTTGTTAATTTCTGTGATTTTGCTAGTGCTAATTCTGGTGGAATAAATCCACCTTTGATTGCTTAAAAATTCTATAAAGATTAAAGGTGAGAAAACAATATGACGTTACAAAATGCTGTAAAAAATGCAAAAATTGAAGGAAAGCCTAGAATAATTAATCCAACAGCCAACCTTCTGGAAATTACAGTTGCATACGACGCTTTAAATGGCAGCAGAACACCAAAGAAAGCTGATCTTCAAGTTAGATTAAGACGCTTTTACGATCCAGTCAGAGAAATATATCTTCCTGAAACAGATCCTGACGCTAGAAAGGATATTAACGAAGGCGCTTACTTCAATCCTGTTGTATCAATAGTTCCTTTTACCAAAGTTAATGGAGACTCTACTGGGTTAATAGATTTTGTAATGCAATATTTTAATAATAAATTTATAGATCAATATAAATAAAATGAACAAAAATCAAAAAATAAAATCATTTTCAATTTTGAGCATCTCAATTCTGTTAGTGATTGTCATCATTATCTTGTAAGGGCCAAATATTTTCTGGTCCTTGCATCAAAAACAGCTTGAGATTGAACTATAAAATAAAAATATGGAGGTTAAAAATGAAATCAGAATTTCAAACAATCAATTTGAACGATTTAATGGAAGAATTTAGGGAGAAGTGAAGATGAGATTATTAACAGAAAGACTGCGCTATGAAAGAACATTTGATCCAAAAACTTTGTATGATGGAACAGGCAATACTTTAGTACTTGCTAATTTAACTGCTTGGGGAGCAAATGCAAATTTTCTTACGAATGGAGGTGGCAAAATCCATTGGGCCGAGCATATAAATCCTTACAGTAGCGTACACGCATTAGCTCGAGGCGAACCCCAAGCATTTGTCATAAATGAAACTGGAGCTGGTTCTGCAGCACTTGCTTATACACTTTTATCTGGTAGACCTACTGTGTGTAATGTTACTACAGGAGGTGCAGCTGACTTGGCTAATTCTTCATTCACCGATTCAAAGTTCCATAGCATTGGTGCAATACTTTTTGCAGCATTAAGCCCTGAAGAGTCACGTTGGTTGGGTGTCCTGCAGGACACAAGCGAAGACGGTTATAATACAATAGGTACTATGAGAGCTCGATATGGAGCTGACGCGTGTGTAGTGGTTGATCGTTCCTTTTTAGGTAAACCAACTAAATTTGAAGAAATGCTTTATAAAATGCAAGACAGATTAGTAAATTCAAAGCCAGTTGTAGTTGTGTATCATCCTGAAGTTATGAAAGAAGATGTCCCTTGGCTAGAGGTTCCATGGCGAGAAAAACCCAGAGAATATGACAAAGCCAGTTTAGATACCCTTGTAGCCAATTTTGCTAAAAATACTGATGGAAAAAAAGTTGTTATCTTTGTGGGAGAAGAAGCAGCTAGATATGATGGTATTGATGAATTAATTACTCAGCTGTCTAGACTATTAAAAGCTCCGACAATTTACACTCAAATTGGTGTTTCAGCGGTTTCTCCAGATAATGAATTTGCTGCAGGGCATGTCATGCTAGGCTATAATGATTATGCACTTAAATTATGGGAAAGCTTGACTACCGATCACACTATGATTTGTGTTGGTTTTGACCCTTTTGAATATTCTACAAATCAGGAAAGAATCAAGGCAAATGGGATAGTGATAACAAATTATGATCATGCTTATGGTACAAAAAATGGAACTTTTGCACACAGATTTGAAGGGAAATACCATCATGTCAAAGGAGACCTCCATCTTGTTTTAACGGAAATGATGAAAGATTTTAGAAGACAGCAGTTAAAAAGACCACATGTCAAAGTTCCTAAAGAATTAAATGAAGACATATATGTGGCTCCCCCTTCAGGTTTCACAAATATGAAATTGTTTTATCAAGAGCTTGCAAGATTAATGGAACCAGGAACTATTTATTGTGCAGATGTATGTAAGGGTTATTTAGATTTTCAGCGAGTGAACCCTCATCCGCTTAATGGCATTAAATCTATATATTTCCACCAAGGCTCTTTAATGGGTAAGGCAGGTGGAGAAATTCTTGGGGATAGACTTGCAAGACCTGATCTTCATATAGTTGCAGTTACTGGAGATGGTTGCCATGAATACTTTGGTGCCTCATTAGGTAGAATGAAGGATTTAGGATTAGTTTTATTTGTTTTAGACAATGGAACTCATGGTCTTGTTGATTGGGGTTTAGGAAAAATAAAGCCGCACTTACCACCAGACAGACGATTAACACATGTACCTAGAAATGATTACGTTGGCATGGCAGTTGCACAAGGTTGGAGAGGATCTTATTTAGATCCATACTCAAGCGATATGGAAAAGATAATGAAGGAAGCAAACTCTTTAGGTACACAATCGATGCTTGTTCAAGTAAAAGTTCATCCTGAAGATGATTTGGGACAAAATAGAAGACTAGAAGGTTTACAAAAGCAAGGAAAGATAATAACTATGTGAGTTTATTTGTCAAATCTTTTTAACTTTTATAGAGATTCCGAAAGTTAGATAAACCATTTATTCAATAGTAAATTATGTGGGGTGATGGCTTGAGCCATGTTCCCCACATCGATATGACACAACATCATATCGAAAATGAGGTAAAATCCTTCTGGGATAAATGTTTTTTGAAAGTAGGAAGCAACACAATTTATTCAACGCTGGTTTTGGTAAGGCTGCTTCTTGAAGCAGCAAGACTGCAATGTTCTATAAAAGAGGTTGCAGAAAATCCAGACAGCGACTCGGTCTTTAAGAGAATAGAGCACGCTACTCTGGACTTGATAAAAAAGGCATTTGAATTGCACATAAGAAATCTGTTCCATACTACTGGGGACTATTTCAAAAGAGGCAAAGTAATTCTAGCTTTTGATGAGACTTATGAAGAATACTTTGGCAAGATGAAAAATGCTTGGATATGGGGCTACAAGCCAAAGAAGGGCTCAACAGGCTGCTTCAAATTCCTTGTGTTGTCTATTGTCAAAAACAATAGACGCTATGTGCTTGGAGCAGTGCCTGTTTTTATCGGCTACAATAAAGAACAAACTATAATGGAAATGCTCAAGTTTGCAGAGCAGTTTATTAAGATAAAGGCGGTTTTATTTGACAAAGGTTTCTATAGTGCAAAAGTCGTGAAAGAGCTTAAGAGCAAGAAAATTGGTTATGTTATTCTTGTTCCGAAGAACAAGAAGACCAGGAAATACCTTGAGCAGAAAGGCAACACTTTCGAGCACGTTATGAAGACGAGAGATAGGTATAACAAATATGAGCTGAAGCTCAAAATAAAAGTTGCAAGGAACGTCTATGAATATGACTGGATAATTCTTACAAACCTAGACTACAGAAACACAACGCAGCTGGTTAATCTGTACAAAAAAAGATGGAATATAGAAAACATCTTCAGAATAACAGATAAGATAAGGATAAGGACAAACTCCACTGATATTGTAGCTAAAACGCTGTTATTTGTGATTGCTTTGGTGCTGTACAATTTATGGCAGTGGTTTAGGTTAGAGATTGAAGGAATAACATTGAGAAAATTTGTCAATTTTGTATTGGGGCTTCTTGGGATAAGAATTGCGGTGGATAAACCACCGCCTTTAACGTCAAGGAAAGTAAGCAGTGTTTTGTTATCTGCTAGTTAGCAGATTTTAATTTGTGATTATTTTTATAAGTTATTGGATTAGTCAAATGGGTTTTTTAATTAATGTTCTATCGTTATTGTGTTTTTGATTTTGAATTGTTGATTTTTCCTTTGTTTGTTCTGATGACTTTCGGAATCTCTGTTTTAACCGAAATCTTTAAATACATTCATTCTTATTATCAAAAATCAAAGATTTTTGGGAATGCTCAGAAATTTGATAAAATTTCTGACATTTTTTATGTTATTAGTGTGAATTTAAAAAAAGAGGTTGATTGATATGGCTGATGAAGAGGAATTAGTTCCATACAAGGATATTTCTGAGTTAAAAAGAGAATTAGAGGGCATGAAAGGCAAGAAGGACGTTCCTGCAAATGATATTTATGATGCTGTGCAGAAGCTTGCCCAGACAATGACTGATATGCTTGAGGTTTTTGGCGCAGCAACAGAGCAGATGAAGCTGGAAGAGGGGGAATACGAGTCAGAAGCCAGAAAGCATGAAATGATTATTTCCAAATTGGACAAATTAATTGAGCAAAACAGGACTATTGCTGAAGGGATGGTTGCAATTGTCGAGATGGTAAAGGAAAAAATTGTAGCGCCTGCAAGAGAAGAATTATTACTCAAGCCAAGGCCGGAGCCAAAGCCTTTTATGAAGCCGGAATGGCAGCCTAGGCCGGAGCCAGTTCAAAGAACACAGCCAATGATGGCTCCTCCAATGGCGCAACCTATGCAAGCTATGCCTCCCCCTAATTTCGGAATGCAATTGCCGCCGATGCAGCCAGCGCCATCGCCAGACTTGGATTTTCCAGAGGAGCCTTTTCCGCTAGAAGATGAGCCAAGGAAAAAAGGCTTATTTGGAATGTTTAAGAAATAGAATTTTTTATTTTTTAAATTATTACTTATTTAATGCTATATGAAAACGTACAAAACAGCAATAGAAAACATTAAATTCGCATTAATAAAAACATTACAAAATTTTTAATGAATAAATAATTCAAAAATGTCTAATTTACAAAACTCAAAATCCTTCAGGCATTTTGCAAAGCATTTTTTTCTTATAGGAAGGGTATATGTTGAGAGAAAAAAGGCAAAGGAAGATGTTGATAATTATCTTCAAAGGATGATAAAATCTATAATAAGGATGAATCTAAGCTACAGCGATATAGACAAGCTAAAGAAAAAAATTGAAAATCTTCTTGATTGGGAAAGGAAGTATGCGAAATTCTTCAAGCCAGAAGACAAGGAAACACAGGCATTAAAAAACCAGATAAATGCCCTGGAGCAGGAATTAAAAAATGAGCGGGAAGAAAAAATGAGCATAATAAGCGAGAATAATGAAAGGATAGCGCAGCTTACAGAGTCATTGAATAACATAAAAAACCAGATGAAGCACTTGCATCTTGAAAAAGCAAAAAGGCAGCAAAGGCTTACTGCACTGGATAAAAAAATAATGGAAAAGGTTGATGTCCATAAGTATTATCATTCGTAAATCTTTTTTGGGTTCTTGGCTTATAAAATACTCAATCAAATTTACTCTCTAATTCTTTTCTTACCTTTTTCAAATTAATATTTTTTAATCTAGGCAATTTTCCAAATAATTCTGTTAAAATTTTAGTTTCCTTTTCTCTTTTTAATACTATTTTTGTTTTAAGCTTTGGCATTTTTACAATAATAACTCACAAAACTTTTCTATAAATCCCTTGCCATTACTGTGTTTCTTGAGTTTAACTTTGCCCTTTTGCAGGCTTCTTCTATTAACTTCTTGTTTTTCTCTTCTAATTCCTTGTAAAATTCTTCTGCAACGCTTAAGCTTTTTCCATCCAATTTAGCAAGTTCTTTTACTTGGGATTTAACGATAACTGATTTTGTCATTTTGATTTTTTATTTTATTCCATTTAATTATTTTTCTGAAATTAATATGAAGCCTCAAATCCATTTGCAATTGTGTCAGCTACGGCGGAGCCAAATCTTCTGGCAACAGATGATAATTGTTCGTACAATCTAAATACATCAGTAACCATAACTTGTTCTTTTGTGGATGGTATTTCTTGTCTCAATTTTTGTAAAAACACGTTCTTTTCTTTCATTCCCAATTGTATTGTTAGGCTTCCCATAGGCATTGTTCTAAAAAAATTTAAAATTTCTTCTTCAGATAATCTTGGAAAGTTATCCAGTCTTATTGAAACTCCATAATCAATTAAAATTGCTGGCAATAATTCTGGAACTACCAAATGCGAATTTCCTATAGGATCTGGTAATACTGCATCATTATAAAAAATATCATTTTGATGCAACAATGACAATATCTCACCTACCCTTATTCCAATTGAATAAGTCCTTTCAGAGGGCTCTTTTATAAGGTCTAAACTTGAAAATAATGGTTCATCCCTAAATTCTTCAGTTAAATAACCATCTATTGTTTGGTATTGTCTTGGGCCAATGCCCAATTCATAAGCTCTCTGTGCAACTTCATGTTCCCTGCTATTTTGTATTCCTTTTATGACAATCCTTTTAGACGGATGCAGTAAAATAGCAACTCGACCTCTTGTACTATTCCTAAGGACTAATTGTGCAGGCAAGTCATTGTTATATACTACATCAAAAGCTTCAGGGAAAAAACCATATAATGAAAATTGTTTTGCCTTCTCATCTTTAGAGATTTTTCTATACAAATCTGGATAGATAGGGGCTAATGGATGGAAGGGCTTGAGATAAGGTGGTAAATTACGTTTAGGAATTTCTTTGCTTCTTAAGTCTGATTTTCCAGATAGTGCTTCCCGTATTTGTTGTATTTCTTCTTCGGTGTAACTGATTTCCGTTTTTCCATTAGAACCAAAGAGCCTATAAAATTTGTCTTCAATCATGCGTGTACCAAAACATCAGTTTATTATCTTTTTTATTATCAAGACGACAAAATGCAAATCTCGCAAATTGAACAACTTCACCAATTTTTAAGTTCCTAACTAATGGCTCAGCCAAACCTTTCTTTACTTCCTTGTTCGGCATTAAAACTTCAACCTTAACCAAGTCTTTCTGCACAGGCAGCCAATGGATTATTTTGTCTCCGCTTTTCTTATATTTTTCATAATCCAATGAGTCAAAAACAAATTTATTTTTAACTTCACTAGAAAATCCTTTGGATTTTCTGTGCCCCAAAAATCTTTGATTTTTGACGGTTTTAAAATTCAAACAATCCATCAACCTTACTAATTTTCCTTCCTTGAATTCCTTGAAATCCTTTTCTGCAACATAAAACTTGTTTTCGGTTTTGAATTTTCTGGAGCCTCTTCCCTTGGATTCAGGATGCAATTTTAATTCTGCGGTTTGCTCAGGAGCATTGTCTATTTTAATTTCTTTTGGGTTTTCAACAAAAAAGTAGCGATTGCATTTTGAGTCAAGCAGCCTTCTGTTATGCGTAATCAAGTCATCCCATGTCAAGACAGATTCTGTCTTTGTCAATCCAGTTGAAAGCACAAACTCCTTTATTGCTTCTGGCAAAAACCCCCTTCTTCTCAAGGCAACTAAAGTTGTTAATGAAGGGTCGTCCCATCCAATAAGCTTTTTTTTCTGGACTTTTTCCCTTATGACCCTTCCAGAGCTTTCTACTCCTTCAAGATTGAATCTTGCAAACTCGTATATCTTTGTTTCACGAAATCCAGCCATTGTCTGTATAAGCCTTTGCAGCTCATTCCTAAGCTCAAATTCCTTGCTTCTTAACCTGTGAGTTATGCCTTCAATGCCATCCATTATCGCGCTTTCAAAGTCATAATTTGGCCATACTCTATATTGTTTCTTCTTTCTTGGATGGCTTTCATCAACAATCCTAAATATGACAGGATCCCTTAATGTTGTGTTTGGGCTTTGCATATTCCCTTTAAGCCTTAAGACATACTTTCCAGCCCTTGCCTTGAACATTTCATTCCATTTCTCCAAATTGCTGTCTATTGTCTTGTACCTGCATGGGCATTCAACACCATTTTTCCTGTTTTCTTTTATTGTTGCTTGCGAGCAGGAGCAGACATAAGCATGATTTTCCCTTGTTATCTTTTCAGCATGCTTGTAGAACTCTTCCATAAAGTCTGATGCATAGTCAATTTTATCCGGATTAATGCCCAGCCATTGGTAGTTATCCATGTGTATCTTATAGAATTCTTCATCTACAAGCTCTGGGTTAGTGTCCTCAAACCTCAAGTAAAATGTTCCATTATGCTTTTTTGCAAGCTCGTAGTTGACAATAATGGATTTTGCATGCCCTATATGGGGGTACTTGCTCGGCTCAGGCGGAAATGCTGTCACAATCTTTTGCCCTTCCCTTATGCCAAGAAACTCAAAAATATCCCTTTCTTTGAATTCTTTTTTTTCATCCAGCAACTCAGGCGCTGTTTCTTGCAGCTTTTTTTCCTGTTTTTCAACTGACAGCTTGTTAACTTCTTTTATTATCTTGATAATCTCTTTGCCTATCTCCTTGGCCTTTTCCCTTAAGTTAGGATTTTCTGCCAATACTTTGCCAATTACAGCACCTGGATTTGCCTTGCCTTTGTACTTTATCGCATTTTGCAAGGCATACTTCCTTATTGTGGTTTTCAGGTTTTCATCCATAATTTTACAAAATCGAAAGTTATTTAAATAACTTATGCTACGAAAATTGATTGCACAAAGGCTGAAGGGGTTCTTTTTGATTTTCTCCCTTTTATATTTTATTGGGGGTTTAATGAGAAGGAAAATTTCTACAATACCAAAGGCATCTGTTGCAAGAATTCTAGTAAAAGCAGGCGCTAAAAGAGTTTCTAAGGATGGGGTTGACGCATTTACAGATGTTCTTACAGATATTGCAGTTAAGATCTCCTCCAAAGCAAGTCAGATTGCAAAGCATGCAGGAAGAAAAACAGTTCATGAAGGAGATGTTAAGTTAGCTGCAAAGTAAGGATTGATTTTGATAAATTCTTAATTTTTCAATATGCCTACGGCAAATTCTAGTGCTCGGCTTCGTTCTTCTGCCATTGAACTCAGCCTCACCTATATATTTTGAGAAAATCTTTTAAACAATTAACCTTTGCCTTCTCTTTAATGGGCCGGTAGTTAAATCTGGTAAAGCTATGCTCCAGATTAATGCGCCCTTGGCTAGGGTGAGGCTCCGGGAAATTATAAGTTAGTGCTTATAATTCGGAAATTCAAATCCCGGCCGGTCCATTTTTTAACTACATTTTTACTAATATGATAAAAGCAATTATTTTTGACAGTGGCGGGGTAATTGTAAACCAAAAATCTCTTTTTGATAAGTTCGTAAAAATTTTTCAACTCAAAAATATAAAAAAATTCTGGCGTGAGGTTAATATTAAGGCAATACCTTTATGCAAAGGTAAGATATCAGAACAAGAATTTTGGGCACAAATAGCGAAATCTACTAGAATATCACTAGATAAAGTGCCAAAAAATCTTTGGACTAAAAATTATGAAAAGTTAACACATCTTAATAAGGATGTCCTTAATATTATTAAAGCTTTGAAACAAAATTATAAATTAGCTCTAGTTTCCAATTCGATAGCTTCTCATACAAAAATAAATGAGAAGAGAGATATTTACAATTTTTTTAATGTTGTAATTTTATCGCATAAAATTGGTTTAACAAAAGATAACGAAAAAATATTTCTTATTGCTGCAAGGAAACTTAATGTTAAACCTCAAGAATGTATTTTTATTGATGACATAAAAGATTTTGTTATAACTGCAAAATCTGTTGGAATGAAAGGCATTCTTTTCAAAAATAGCAAAAAACTAGAGTTGGACCTAAAAAAGTTGTTAATTACTAAGAGATATTAATAAAAATGACCTTCAAACTAATCTACACTGCGGATTTACATGGAAACGAAGAGTTCTACAAAAGATTATTAAAAAAAGCAGAAAACGAAAATGTTAATGCTATAGTTATTGGAGGTGATTTATGCCCTAGGGATGGAAATACAATACGGGAAAAAATCAGTAATCAAAAATTATTTTTGGAAAACTTCATGATCTCTTTGTTTAAAGAATTTAGAAAGAGAAACAAAAACATCGATATTTATGTTATAATGGGAAATGACGATTTCAGAATTAACTTAAAAATACTGGAAAATGCAGAAAAAAATAAAATTCTGAAATCAATCCACGATAAATCAATAAAATTAAATAAAAATTTTAATATTGCAGGCTACAGTTTTGTCAATCCAACCCCTTTTCGTTTAAAAGACTGGGAAAAACCAGATTTTGAAAATGTCAAAAATTTATTATTTTTGAACATTCCCGAAAATCATGAAGTGATTTTCGATAATGACAAAATGCCAATGCAATTATTTAATGAAGAAATAAGAAGTATAGAAAAGGAAAATGGAACAATACAAGAAGATTTGACAAAACTAAAAAAATTATCCAATCCCAAAAAAATATTTTATGTGATTCATGCGCCGCCTTTTAATACAAAGCTTGATATAATAACAACTGGAGCTCATGTTGGAAGCAAATCAATAAGAGAATTTATAGAAAAAGAGAAACCACTTTTGACATTGCATGGACACATCCATGAAAGCCCTAAAATGAGCGGCTCTTGGAAAGACAAAATTAGCAACACAATCTGCATTAATGTTGGAAGCAGCTATCCTGAAGATAAATTAAATTGCGTGATAATTGATTTGGGCAATTTGAATGATATTAAATATTTTGAATTAAAAGAATAAGTATAGATTTTGTCATTTTTTGAAATTTTAAGTAATGCGTTGGGAAAGATAAAAACCCACAAAAATAAAAATTTCATATTACATTAAATGCAACATTAAAAAAATAATAATGAAAATAAAATGATAGGCATAATCTCAGACACTCATGAAAATGAAAAATCAACCCAAAAAGCTGTTGCTGTATTCAAAGAGAGGAATGTGGATTTTGTTGTGCATTGCGGCGATATTATCTCCCCTCCTATGCTTGAGCATTTTAAAGGGTTGAAAATGAAGTTTGTTTATGGGAATAATGATGGGGAAAAGGAAGGGCTAAATGAAAAAGCCAAAGAATTGGGTTTTGAAGAAATAACAGATGAAAGGGAATTTGAGCATAATCGAAAAAAATTTTATGTTTATCATGGAACAAATAAAAATAAGCTTGATGCAGCAATCAAAAGCAATAAATATGACTATGCGCTGACAGGGCATACGCACATAAAAATGGATGAAAAGCTAGGCAAAACAAGAGTTATAAATCCAGGCGCTTTATTCAGGACACTTCCTTACACTATTGCATTGCTGGATGTTGAAAAGGATAAATTAGAGTTTGTAAGAGTATAAAATGGAAGAATGTGTTTTTTGCAAAATCGTCAATGGCAGCATACCTGCAGCCAAAGTTTATGAAGATGATAAAGTTATTAGCTTTCTTGATATAATGCCTGCAAATAAAGGGCATTGCCTGGTTGTTCCAAAGAAGCACGCTCAGACATTAATCGAGATGAGTGAAGATGATTTAATTGCAACTGTAAAGGCCGCCAAAAAAGTGGCAAGAGCACTATCTTTAAGCTTTGGAAATGGAAGCTTCAATATGGTGATGAATAACGGCAAGGAGGCTGGACAGATTGTCAATCATGCCCATATACACATAATACCAAGGTTCCAAAAAGACAGGTTAAGAATAAAGTGGAGCCATTTGAAGTATGAAGGCGATGAAATTAAGGAGTACGCTGAGAAGATAAAGAAGTTTATTTGATATATTTGAATAAGCTTTATAAAACAATATCTTATTCTTTCAAGCAATGCCGCTGTAGCTCAGCCTGGTTAGAGCGCTACGCTCATATTTTTGAGCTCTGAGGCGTGACATGTGAGCGAGTTCGCAACGAGCTCACTCGCAAATTCACTGCCGATGATTGCTCAGCCGGGTTACGTAGAGGTCGTGGATTCAAGTTCCGCCAGCGGCATTCCTTTTAAAACCAAAAACCTTTTAATAATTCGATATATACGCTTTTTTTAGGTGGCTTTTAATGGAAATGAATCTTCAGAATTTAAAGTTAAAAATAGGAGACAAAGCTCCAGACTTCAGCTTGCCAGGAACTGATGGAAAGGCTTATTCCTTAAATGATTTCAAAGGCAAGAAAATACTTGTTGTTGCTTTTATGTGCAACCACTGCCCTTATGTGCAGGCTTATATTGAAAGGGTTAAAGCAATACAAAGTGATTTTGGTGTTAAGAGTGTGCAGGTTGTTGGCATTAATGCAAATGATGAAATAAATTACCCTGATGACAGCTTTGAAAAAATGATAGAAATGAATAAAATCAAAAAACTGAATTTTCCTTACCTAAGAGATGAGGACCAGACTGCTGCTTCTGCTTATGGCGCCCAATGCACTCCAGAATGCTTTGTTTTCGATGGAGAAAGAAAGCTAATGTATCACGGCAGAATTGATGATAATTACAAAGATGGGGGTGCAGTTACAACTTATGATTTAAGGAATGCAATCAATGCTTTGCTTCACAATCAGAAGGTTGCAATCGAATTGACTCCTGCGATTGGATGCTCGATAAAGTGGAGATGAAGTTATATTTTTAATGGTAAAAATAAGAGATTATTACAAAAATGAAAAACAAATTCAATGAGCTAGGAGTACAATCTGACTTAGCTATGAGGGTAGGTAGCCTATTCGGTCAATTAATGAAAACTCATGATTCAAGAGAAGTTGAAATTACGAGTGTTATGAGAAACGCTTTGGATAATATACATGGTAGTTGGGATGAGAAATTAAATACAGCAAACAGGGCTGTACTGGATTATGTTGAAAGAAACTATCCTGATTTATATAGATTTTTGCAGACATCTCATCCTGATGTGTAATATTATTATCTGAAATAAGATTATTTTTCTAAATTCTCCAAAACTTTCTCATAATTATACTTCAGCGCTTTGTTGTCGGGATGCTTCTTTAACTGCTCCTCTAAAATTTTCTTCGCTTGCTCAAATTTACCAATTGACATATAAACAACAGCAAGATTATTTGCTGGAGAGGGATTTTCTGGATTATGCTTCATGCTTTTCTTGAAATATTCAATTGCACGGTTTTTGTCATTCATCTGCAAGTATATTTTTGCTATTTCAGAAAAAACCAATTTATAATTGGGGCTTAGCTTTGCAGTTTTTTCAAAGTATTTTAAGGCATTACTAAAATCACTCTTCCCTAAATGCATTCTTGCTGCTTGGTAATTGTAGCGAGCGATGTCTGGATTTTCTTCCAATTGTTTTAGAATAATTTTTGAGTACTGTTCTGTTTTATTGCTTATTAAATTCACATCTTTCAAAGAGCCAAAATGGTGCAGAACAACATCAATTTTCCTATATTTCAGGTTTTTTTCAATTATCGAGTCTTCTATTAGCTCATGGACTCTGTGCTTGAAATAAAGTCCTAAGCTATTTTTGAACAATCTAACCAAATGATGAGGAATGTAAAAAAGATAATTTTTAACTAATTCGAAATCTGAATTATTTTTTACAGCGCCTTCAAAGAAATTGTTTATATAAGATCTTTGTTCTAATGAAAAGCCAACAAAATCTTTTTCTGAGTTTTCAATTGCATTTTTTATCTTATCCAAATCTTTTTTTTCAATTACCTCGTCAGCATCAAGCACAAGAACCCAGTCCCTTGTAGCGTGCTTCAAGCTCTCATTTTTTGCTGCAGAAAAATCATCTATCCACTTAAAATCAATTATTTTTGCATTGAATTTTTTAGCTATTTCCTTTGTTTTGTCTGTGCTCCCAGTATCAACGATAATAATTTCATCAACAATGCTTTTTACGCTATTCAGACATAGTTCTAGAAATTTCTCTTCGTTCTTGGTTATCATGCATAAAGAGATTGTTTGATTTGACATTTTTGGTATAGTTTTCAATAAATAGGCGAGCCTGTAGATGCTTGCGAGTTCACGAGCAAGCTCGCGAACAACTCAATGCAGGCGAGCTGTAAAATTTGCCGAAGGCGGATTGAATTAATCTCCGATTTTAATGTTTTAATTACTTTTTGCCTTTGACAATAGAGGCATTTCCATTTAAATCTTTTTCGTCAATATTTTAATCAAAAAAATTAACGCCAAGGCCCGGAGTTGCATGCGGACGCAGTGACACGCGATGCTCGTGAGAGACTCGCTCGCCATTTACCCGCGTTCCGCAATTTGAACCGAGAAGTCCTTGCGGACAGCGGTTATCTGGAATTTTTTGCCATATTGTTCGAGACCGCCGCAATATTCTGGTTGTGAGGCTTCTTTGCTCGCCAACTACCAGATTCTGCCACCTTGGCATATTCAAGAATAATAGGCTTATTTTAAAACTTTTACATTAATGGTCACTGCAATCCCATTTAAACCCGCAATTTGGGCATATTTCTTGCAGTGCTTTTCATACATTTCTGTATTGCAAATCTCGCAGAATACTTTTTCCTCAGATTTTACCTTCACACTTGACACCGAATGAACCATAGCTCAAGCTTAAGTTGAATTTCTTGCATAATAAATTCATTACTATTAAATTTTTCTCTGAGGAATCCTTGACAATGCACTGCCTAAAGCCGTCATTGTCCCAGCTTGGAGCGCCGTCAACCTTATCGCAGAATGTAATGAAATCACTTGGCTTTTCTATATTTATAGACTCAGTCGCATTCTTAATCTCTTTTTCTATTTTTTTAACATCCTCCGGAATTGTTATAAAAGCCCAAAATACGCTTGTGAGCACAACCCCAATAATCAATGCCCCGACAAATATGGCCCAAGCTTCCAACTCTGAATAAGTTTTTGCCATTAAAGAGTAGAAATGAAAATGGCTTTAAAAAGGTTTAGAAATAAATGCTCCTGCCGAGACTTTCATTTGAATTTCTTCAATTTTGAACTCGGGTCACCGGCGCGAGAGGCCAGTATGATTGTTTGCCCAACCTTTTTCTGTGGGCTTGACGAGCGAAGCGAGGAAAGTTGCTTACGAGAACGCTCGCGTTTGAGCAAGCTCGCGTTCAGCTCTCACGCTTTTGGTCAAGCTTTTCGCAAAAGGTTGCCGGGCTACACTACAGGAGCACTGATTTTTAGAAACTTAATGGATTTTTAAAGGTTATGAATATTGCTAAGCCGCTAAACCATACGACTCAAAACCCAAGCATTTAAAAAGGGAAAATTTATCCCACCCAGTTAGCAAATGATAGACTACAAAATCATCAAGCATTGCAGATTGTGCAGAAAAAGATTTGTTGTGCATAAGGTTGACGCCAAAAAAATTTTCTGCAATGAGTGCCAACCGAAAGCCAACAAATGGAACAATAAGTAAACGGAGGAATTAAAAATGAATGGTACAGTGAAATTTTTTAACAGCTTAAAAGGGTTTGGATTTATAACTGCTGAGGATGGAAAAGACTATTTTGTGCACCAGACGGGATTAAAGGAAGGCGTGACTTTGCGCGACAACGATTCAGTCACCTTTGATGTAGCACAAGGGGATAAAGGCCCGAAGGCAGTTAATGTTGAAAAAAGCGGCTAAACATTCTTTTTCTTGATTTAGCAACTAATTTAAACCACTGATTTACACAACAATAATGTTTATTCCAAAGATATATGGCCAAAGCAGGATTGACAAATGCCCTTTCTGCGATAAGCAGGCTACTGTGATGAGCAAGCAGGACGTTCCTGTCTGCTTGTCCCATAAAGAAGAAAAGCTGGATGATTTGAAGTGTGTCTGCGGCTCGTCTCTTGAGATGCTCCACGGCAAATTTGGAGTGTTTTTCTCGTGCATTAAATGCGGCAACATGAATCTAAATAAAGTTTTGGAGTTTAATACAATAAATCCCAAGATGAAGCATGAAAGTCCTTCCCAAAAATCACAATCTAACAAAGAAATGACCGTGAGGAGCGATGACCCAAGATATTTTGACTAAATACATTGAGCTGAACACATTCCTCAGAATAATTGGAGTTGAAGGAACAGGAGGCAAGATTAAGATTATTATCCGCTCAGGCTTTATCAATGTGAATGGAGAAGCCGAAACAAGAAACAAGAGAAGACTGCATGCAGGGGATGTTGTCGAATATCTTGGAAAAAAACATACAGTTGAAGAGAGATTGATAAGATAAGCCTTTTTAACATGAACTACAAAGGATTTGAATTAGACAAATTTCAGGAAGAAGCAATAAAAGCGATTGAGCACAACAAGTCTGTCGTAGTTTCAGCGCCAACAGGCTCTGGGAAAACCCTCATTGCAGATTACATCATTGACAGGGATTTCAGAAAAGGGATAAGGGTGATTTATACTGCTCCGATAAAGGCTCTTTCAAACCAGAAATACAAGGAGTTCTCAAGAAGCTACGGGGAAAAGAACGTCGGCATAATTACAGGAGATGTCCAGAAAAACACTGACGCGCTGATTCTTATAATGACTACAGAAATTTACCGCAACATGGTTTTGGGAAATGACGCGTTCATCAGCGAAGTCTCGTATGTGATTTTTGATGAAATACATTACATAAACGACATTGAGCGCGGTTATGTTTGGGAAGAATCCATAATATTTTCAAAGCCGAATGCGAGAGTGCTTTGCCTGTCCGCAACAATCCCGAATGCAGATGAGTTTGCAAGCTGGATAGAATCAATCAAGGGCCATGAGGTTGTTGTTGTGAAGCACAATGAAAGGCCTGTGCCGCTGCATGTTAACGTTTATGATGCGGAGCTTGGAATAACAACTTTGAAAAACCTCAAGGAAGCAATGGAAATTCCGAGCTATGACAAGATAATGCGCAGGCACTATAAGCCTAGATTTAAGGCGCCTTCACACGTTGAGCTGATTAAGGAGATAAAAGACAACACACCATGCATGTTCTTCAGCTTTTCAAGGCAGGGATGCCAGAGAAAAGCGATGGAGCTTTTCGAGAAAAAGCTGTTCCAGCCAAATACTGAAATTTCAGCTTTTGTAAGGAGCAAGCTTTCAGGCACAAGCCATGAAATAAACAAGCTTGACTCTGCCAGAATCCTAAGGCAGATATTGCCTTTTGGAATAGCTTTTCACCATGCAGGCATGCTTCCAATCCTGAAGGGAATAGTCGAGGAGCTTTTTGATAGGGGAATGATAAAGGTCCTTTACACAACTGAAACATTTGCAGTGGGAATAAACATGCCTGCAAAGAGCGTGTGCTTCGAATCATTAAGAAAATTTGACGGCATATCCTTCAGGCTCATGAACTCAAAAGAATATTTCCAGATTGCAGG
>Ga0209541_10002741_pt1 | contig 33027 bp, 44 predicted proteins | sample RifCSPlowO2_01_FD_184027 | JGI IMG/M metagenome (GOLD analysis project Ga0209541, IMG submission 184027) | Groundwater microbial communities from Rifle, Colorado - Rifle CSP2_plank lowO2_0.1 (SPAdes) (version 2) | ecosystem: Environmental > Aquatic > Deep subsurface > Groundwater | place...
GCTTTCTTACTTCACGAAGTTGGCTTCCGCCAACTAATAACCACGCAACGCCGTTTTTTAGTTGTCTTCAGCAGCTAAATGTCAGCCTTCCATTATCCCGGCCATTTTCGGATTCCGAAACAGAAGTTGAAACAGAACTTATTTTAATAAGACGATTATGGATGTAATCAATGCAATAAAAAAAGAGGGGGTGTTAGTTTAATGGTTTATTTTGGGGTTCATAATAGAAAAAGCATCGGGAAAACGATTCATCAAACGCTTGCGGGAAGGAGGGTGGAACTGGAAAAGAAAGAAAAGCAGCTAAGCAAGCTGAAGTCTTCTTTAAGCGTTATGGGTGAGGAGTTGAAAAAGGAAAAAGTGGAGACTGAGTACTTAGTTCCTGTTCCGGATAGCTGGGTTGAGACTGAGCCTGTGAAGGCGTTGAAGGACAAGATTAAGAACTGGCTCGTTCTAAAGTATCCTGTTCACTTAATAGGTCCGACCGGGTGCGGCAAGACAAGCATTGCCTTGCAGGTCGCTAAGGAGTTCGGCAGGCCTGTTGTGTGGCTGAATGGCGATGAGAGCATCACCACAACTGACCTTATTGGCGGCTACTCTGAGGTCGAGGTTAGCACGATAAGGGACAAATACATCCATAACGTTTTCAAGGATAAGGACATACTAAAGGCTGACTGGGTTGATAACCCTTTGACGCTGGCTTGCAAGTATGGCTACACGCTGGTTTATAACGAGTTCAGCAGGGCAAAGCCGGCAGCGAATAACGTGCTGCTTTCTGTTTTCAGCGAGGGCGTCCTTGAATTGCCTACGCAGTTTGGTCAGGAAAGGTACGTGAAGGTTCACCCTGAGTTCAGGGCAATTTTTACGTCCAACCCTGTTGAGTATGCTGGAATCCACAGGCCCCAGGATGCTTTGCTTGACAGAATGGTCGGGATTTACATGGACTACTATGATAGGGAAACCGAAGTCGACATCGTTGCGGCCCATGCGGGCTTGGGCAGAAAAGAGGCTTCGTCAGTTGTCGATTTGGTGAGGAAAGTCAGGGAAAAGCTGCCGGATGCTGAGAAGATTGGCACGAGAGCTGGCATAATGGTCTCTAAGATTCTGAAAAATGCTGGCAGGTTCGACAGGCAATCGGTAAAGGCGCTGCTGGGCGATGTCATTACGTCAAAAACGAAAAACCGTGAAGACTTTTTGCACAGAATAAAGGTGTTAGATGATATTTAGATGGGGTGAGCAGGGATGATGGAGCTTATGGAAATCAGCAAAAAGGCGCTTCCAAAAGCTGAAGAGGCTTTGAATAAGAAGCCAGAGTCTGTTTCTTCACTGGAAAAAACTGAGAAAGGCTGGAGGATGGAGGTTCAGGTGCTGGAAAGAAAGGCTGTTCCGGACAGTTTTGACCTGTTAAGCGTTTTTGAGCTGAGCCTTGACGCCTCGGGAAATGTTCTTGGCTTTAAGCAGATTAAGAAGATGAGAAGGGGTGACTTGCTAGGATGAAGGTTGAAGCAGTTCTCGGAATGGCGGGGCATTGCCTGCATTTGTGCGGCAGCCAGAATTTTGAAGAAACGGCAGTGTCTTACTTGCTCGAAAATAATGGCAACGTGTTCGTTACAGGCAACGTTTCCGAGTGGGAGAAGCGTTTTGAAGAAAAAGGCCTTTCTGTCATGGTAAGGAAGCCGGAAGAGCTGAAGGACTGCAGAGGCAAGAAAATTGTGGTGGACAGCTATTCGCTCGGTGAAAACTTCATGAGTTGGGAGCAGCGGTGGAACAAGCTTTCCAGGGTTGTCTGCATTTATAACCTGGACAGGATTGACCCGGCAGTTTTGGAGAAGCTTGTTGCTGCTCATGACAAAATGGTGCTTTCTGTCAACAATGTAAGGATGCTTTCCAGCCAGAAGCTTGTGAACGGAATGGAAGACGTTAGCCCTGAACTTGTTGAGAAAGTTGTGAAAAAGGAGCTGGACAATGTTGTACTCGCTCTGCTGATGACAAATCCGATGTGCGGCTCTGAATTGGTAAAGGTGCTTTATCAGAAGTTCAAGGTTTTTGTCTCGCCAGGAACCCTTTACCCGACGCTGAACGAGCTTGGGAAGAAGGGTTTGCTTGTTTATGATTACAAGCTGAAAAACAAGATTTACAGGGTGAAGGAGAAGGAAAAGGTTGAAGCAGTGCTCAAAAAGCAGGCAGAAGCCAATTCGCTCATAATGCAGCTTTTGGCAGGTGACTGAAAAAATGCGAGGGTTACAGGAGTTGAGTGAGCAGGCACAAGATAGCCAGTATTTGTACGTTTACGGCATAGCCCCGCTTAAAGATAAGATGAGATTTGGGTTTGCCGGGCTGAAGAAGAAGCCGCTCGCGATTGTTCAGCACGCTGATATTGCCGCTGTCGTAAGCAGCTACCCTGTTCTGAATCCTCTGGTGAACGAAGATGACGCGATGCAGCATGCTGAGGTGCTTAAGAGACTAGCGAATAAAACAGCTGTAATACCGATGGCTTTTGGCGCGGTTTTCAAGGATGAGGCAACGCTGAAGACAGTCTTAGAAAAGACTTACGCTGCACTCAAGGAGTGTTTGGAGCTTATCGGTGGGAAAATCGAGCTTGGCGTTAAGGTGGTGAGAAAGGATTTGAGCTCTGATTACGACGGCAAGGTGGCAGAAATCATTAGCTCCTTAAAGAGCCTGTGCGTTAAAGATTCAAAAGCTGATAACTTCAGCGACAGGCTGTTGTTGAATTACTCATTCCTTGTTGAGCGGACGAAGTTTTCAAAATTTTCTAACGAGGTAGCAAAGCTTGAGAAGCGGCACAAGGAGCTCAAGTTTATTTACACAGGGCCGTGGCCTCCGTACTCATTCGTTAACATAAGCATCAGGGGGGAAAATGTTCATAATAGATGACGTCATTTTAAGAACGCTGGGATTTTCGCTTCAGCCGTTTGACATGATATGGCTGTTGGAGCTTATGAGAGATTACGGTTTAAAAGAGAAGTACGACCTTAAAAAGATTAACAACCAAATAAAGGAGAACAGGCTGCTGTTTGAACTCGGAGAGCTGGACGAGGCAGCGTATAAGGAAAAGCATGAGCTGCTCATGCACGAACTGCAAAGGGCGCAGGAAATTACCGAAACATTGTCTAACATCAGCATTACGGAAGGCATGGAATCAAGAACAAGGTAACTACTGAAAAGATTTTTTGGAGGGAGCTGTAGAAAAATGGGGCAAGTGATGAGCTACGAACCGACTGGTTTAGCGGAGCTAATTGATAGGCTGCTGGACAAAGGGCTTGTCATCAACGCTGACATATCAATAAGCCTTGCCGGAACAGAGCTTCTAAACATCAAATTAAGAGCGGCCCTGGCAAGCTTTGAAACCGCAGCAAAGTTCGGCTTGACATTTCCTTCCGGAACAGACCTGACAGCGCCAGCCTGGAGAACTCTTGAATCCGAATACGGAAAGGTCGCTTGCCCTCAGTGCGGCACCGCCCTCTATTCAAAAACCGAAGTAGGCTGTTTCAAGTGCGGATGGAAACGCTTAGAGCTGGGCTCAGCCGGCACAAAAATGTTGGAAAAAGCAAAGGGCTTGGCGAAATGAAGAATGTGATAAAAGGAGCGAAAATTTTGCGCGTAAACGAGGTATGGAAGAAGCATAAGCCGCAGGGCCTTGGATTTAGCGATACCGACATCATAGTAGTCTCCTGGGAGAAGGATGGCAAGCGGTTTGAGCAGGACTTTTACTGCAGGCTAAAGGCCGACGGCACGCTGGGCCACAGCATAACAAAGCAAAGTGAAAAAAGGCAAAAAGACCTGCAAGCAGTCGTAAGAAAATATGTCAGCAAAGAAAAGAACTACAACGTCAGGGCAAGAATTGGCGAGTGGAAAGGGAAGGAAGTGGAGCTGGTAAAGGTTGATGGAACTTATATTATAAAAACGTGAAAAGCAGCTGATGGAGGATGAGGAAGGACGTGATACTACTTTGGAGAAACGGATAAAATGTGGTTCATTAAAGCGAAGGCAAAGCTGAAAGATGGGAAGCTGAAAGCAGAAGTAAAATACCCATTAGTTGGAAGAGCTAAACTTGAATTAGGAACAATAAATAGCTTATGGGCACTTGTTAGAGTTCCATTCCTTTTCAAGGCAAACTTTTGGGGATTTTTAAAATTAAAAAAGAAGTAAGGAAAAAGATGAGAGCTGGTTAGGAAATAAAAATTTGGAAAAGAGCGTGATAACAATGACGGATTCAATCGGCAGGTCGGCAGTTGGAAGAAGCGCCAGGGTTGGTAAAAGAAGAAAGGATTTCTTAGTGAGGACTATTCAGAAAATGGAGCAGTGGAGGGATAACGCAAGAAGGAATATGCTTCAGCAGAGGCAGCGGTATAAGGTTAAACTAGAGAAAAATCAGGCTTTAATGAGGGCTAAAAAAGAAGGGAGCTTGCCTAATCTCAATCCAAGCAGCTTTCCAAGCAAATCAGAAATGGGATTCAGGCCTAAAGCAGTTCACAGGTTCGAAGCAACGCACTCTACAGTCCCGTTAAGGCCAAAATACTCGATAGTGAAGCCAGCAGAGAGGATTTATGGCAACAAATGGAAGGCGCTGGAAGCTAAAAAAAGAACGGTCAAAAAAGAAAAGTAGTACGGCAGGTGAGCAATGGTCAAGGTTAAAAAGGAGAAGGATAGGGGAAAAGGGTTTGCTAAAAGCTTTTTAGAAGGAATACCGCTTCTGGGCGGCCTCGTCAAAGAGCTTTCCAAAACCGACCTTTTCAAGAAGAAACTTGAGGAAGTCGATGAGCGAATTGAGGAAAACTTGAGGAAGGGGCATAAAAAGAATTGGGGTTTTGAAGCGAACATTTCGGTAAGGCCTATAATTGAGGAAGCCAAAAAAGAAGGCGGGAAAATGTTCATAGGAGAGGACTATCTAACAGGGATGAGGGATGATAAGCTGATTTTGGCTGCGAAGGCGCCGCAGGAAGAAGTCCAAATAGAGCTAAAAGGTAAAACTGTAAAGCTGCAGGCAAAAGACTGGAAGAAGATAATTGATTTGCCTGACAAATTCTCCAAGGTCACGAACATCAGGTACAAAAACGGCGTTTTAATGCTTGAGCTGGCAAAATGAGCATACAAATAGAAAGCGACAACTTGAAGGAAGGGCTTTTAGGATTAGTTATTGCTATTGTTGAAGTATTAAAGGATGTTCTGCAAAAGCAGGCAATTCACAGGTTAGAATCGGGAAGCCTGAATGATGAAGAAGCAGACAGGCTGGGGCTCGCTTTTATGAAGCTTGACGAAGCAATTGAGAAGATTAAGAAAGAAAACGGCTTGGAGCAAACTGCTGACAAAATAAGGGCAGAGCTGGACGGAATTGTCAATGACGCTCTAGGAACGCTAATAAGCCCTTTGCAACAAGAAAATGTCAAATGATGCTTTGTACCTGTATGGGATAGTAAAAAACGAGTATGACATAGACTGGGCACCGCAGGGAATAGACGGGAATCCGGTTTTTACGCTGACAGAGGGCAGCCTGAGCGCGGTGGTTCACGAGTTCGGAGAAAAGCCGGATTTGCCAACAGACGTTGTTAAAGTCAAAGAACAGATAATAGCGCATAACGAGGTGTTAAGCGAGGCAATCGGAAGCTTTGGAGGCGTGGTTCCTCTGAAGTTTGGCACCGTAATAGTCGGTAAAAATGGGAAAAGCGCAAGCGACAATTTGAAGGAATGGCTGAAGGAAGGCAAAGAGCGGCTGGAAAAAACTTGGGAATTAGTAAAAGGGAAAAAGGAGTACGGAATAAGGATTTATTACCAGAAGAAGCAGTTGGTAAGTGAGTTGGAGGAAACTGGCGAGCTTAGCGCGATTAAGAGAAGCATTGGGGAAAAGAGTGCTGGCGTGGCTTACCTGCTGGAAGGCAAGCTGAAAAGCGAGACTGCTGAGCTGCTTCGAGCCAAGGTGCACCAGTTCAAGAGCGCTTTTTACGAACGCTTGAAAGGAGTGACAGATAACCTGGTGGTGAATAAGTCTAAGCTGGCCATAAACGGGGAAGGCGACTTGCTGTTAAATGTGTCAGTGCTTGTAAGAGAGAATGAAATAACGTTCATCAAGGAAAGCTTGGAAAAGTATGCTGATGATGGTTTCTCTTACCACTTGGTAGGGCCTTTTGCCCCTTACAGCTTTGTTGAAAACATAAACTAACAAAACAGAAACTAATATAGGAAAATGGGAACAGATGTAGGGATTGTGGAACTGATTGACAGGGCACTGCAGAAAGGCGTTATCTTAAATGCCGATTTAGTAGTTACAGTAGCCGATGTTCCTTTGCTAGCGGCAAATTTAAGGTTGGCCCTTGCAAGTGTTGAAACAATGTTAAAGTATGGGGTTATGCGGGACTTGCTATTAGAAAAAGCTGAACAGAAGGAACTAAAGATTGTGAATGAGCAGCAGCTCCTCAATACCGAAACAATTGAAACTGACAAGTTATAAACGCGCCGAATATGGTTTCAAAACAAAGAAGTTTGGTTGATGTACTGGTCAGGGAGAAACCGGTCGCCATATTTCTCGCTGTTAGTGCCGAAAATTCTGATAATTATTGCAGCAAATTGGTCATGAAAGCGCACTGCACATATTCGCATGGGCTTAGTTTGTTGGTAAAAATGGAGAATGCTGGACTTCTAACTTTTGAGAAGCGCGGCAGAAAGCAGCAGGTTAAGCTGACTAATAAAGGAATTGGGGTTGAGAAAATTTTGAGAAAATTTGTTTAGACTTGTATCGGAAAACATGTTTACTGATTTTTTGACGCTGAGAGGCTTGCCCACCACGACCTTGCCCGTGCGCTGTCAATGTCACGCCTTCTGTTGCATCTTTGACCTGAAAGCAGTCCTACACATTTCCTGGACTTCTGGAACCTTCAAAAATTGGGCAATCTCTTCTTCGTAAGGTTTCCTCAATTCCAATTGCTGTTGTATCTCAGCCAATTGTTGCTGCAAGCTTTGAATTGCCTTCTCGCTGTGCATCTCCTGGTTCAGTATCTTTGCCCTATCAAGAGGCCTTTTGCAGTTGGAACAGGTTACCGAGGAGGAAGCGTTCAAGGTTTTGCAAAAGGAGCATCTTTTGTTTTCTGGCTGATACTGCTGAAGCTCTGGCCTGTCAGCTTTGATGATGCCCTTCTTGATTAGCTGAATCTTGAAGGACTCGTCGTGGTTGCTCATATCGTATGTTTTCAATTGCCTTGTAGACGTCCAGCGGGCAGCGTGCTGTATTTCCATATCTGATTGGCCACTCAGCCGCCTGAAGGTCACTCCGTTCCTTTTGAGGCTGTAGGAAGTGACGTTTTTGTTGATTCCCAGTGCCTTGCAAGCTGTCCTAAGCTGTTGATTAATATTCATAGGAGTCATTTGCTGGTTCAGCTTTTTCCTTCCATTGTTGAGGAACAAGAATGCCTCTGGATTTCCTTTGAAAGGGTGGCTTTCAAGCAACTTAACAAGGTAAGGATACGAGTCTATGCATTGCATAAAGCCAGTTCCTTCTTTTCCGTGGTCGGAAATCAGTATCTTTGCATAATTGTCGTGAAGCTCCACGTCTTTCAGTCGGCGAAACAATATTTCTTGAGGTCTGGCAATGCCCTCAACGGCCAGAGAGAAATAGCACTGAAACCTTATGTCCCTTGAAAAATAGGCCATAAGCTGTTCGTATTCCTCAAAGGACAGCTTATCACCTCTTGACTTCTCCTTGCTTCTGTCCATTTTTGCGCTCAGATGCCTGACCACGTAAGGAACAAGAGTCTCATCGGCACGGCCTTCGGCATCGTTGTCTGGAAGGATAATCTTCCAAATATACTTCAAGTCCTTAACGAAATCTGACTTGCTCTTTGGACTCTTGCAGACAAGGTGCATATTTGCCACTATCTTGTCAATGTCCTCTCTGTTGAGCTCTTTCAGGTCTTTGCTGGTATTGTGCAAGACAAACCCGAAAGATTTGGCTAATCTGAGCCTTCTGATGAAGCTTATATCCTTGGCCTCAAAACGGGCGAATAGCCTTCTGAAGTATGTCAGATTGACTGCATTCTTGCAGAAATACTTCCTTTTGCCCTTCTTGACTGGATTGACCAAATCAGGCAAATTGGCCTTTAGCTTGTTATATTTGCGCTCTGAGCCATAAATGTCGTCTTCTGCCATGCTTACCCCATCCGCACGGCCTGTCTTATATATCTGTGTCAGACAGCGTACTCAAATGAAGAATATATGCGTCGGCCGGGAATTGAACCCGGACCATAAGCTCTCATCGTGACCTGTGGGCTTGGTTGGGCTTCTTTGCTCGTCAGGAAGGCCACTTGGAAGGCTTAGGTCATGCCGTTAGACCACCGACGCGATATGGGATGGCTGGCGGCTGCGGCAATTTAAAAAGATTGTTGCCGTGAGGCCGTATCATCGCCTTTTCCGTCCTCAGAGCGGCCCAATCAAAACCTTTATAACCTGCCGTCTCGGAGTCACGGTTTTGAGCTTCCATGAAAAAAGATGTTGAAACCATAATCATTTCTTTGGGCGGGTCTGTTATGGCGCCCTCCAGGATTGACGTTGATTTCCTGAAGCAGTTCAGGCGGCTCATCCTGAAATTCGTGCATGACGGCTACCGGTTCGCTGTGATATGCGGCGGTGGGAAGACAGCCAGGGAGTACCAGAATGCCGCCAGGGATGTAGTCAACGCAGTCCCCGAGGATCTTGACTGGCTCGGGATTCACGCAACCCGGCTTAACGCCCATCTGCTCCGCACGATTTTCCGCGAGGTGGCTTATCCAAGGATAATCAAGAACCCGAACGAAAAAATCATGCTTGAGGACCCTGAGAAGGTTGTGATTGCATCCGGATGGAAGCCGGGGCGCTCAACAGACTACATTGCTGTCGTGCTTGCAAGGAATCTCGGCGCCAGGACAGTGATAAACATAACAAACACCGATTACGTATATGACCGGGACCCTTCAAAGTTTCCTGACGCAAAGCCGCTTCACGAGACCTGCTGGAAGGACTTTCGCAAGCTGATAGGCGTCTCAAAGTGGAGCCCTGGGCTTAACACCCCTTTTGACCCGGTTGCGGCGAGGGTGGCCGAGCGGCTGAAGCTGAAGGTTGCAGTTATGGGCAGGGATCTTGGCAACATTGAGCGCTTTCTTTCTTCGGGCAGCTTCAACGGCACCCTTATCGGGTAATGCTCCCTACTGGTTTGGCCTCGTCTTCCACCCACTTCCTGTAATCCTCGTCGCTGCCGTGCCATGGCAAAGCGACTATGCAGGGTATCTCGTAGCTGTGCAGCTGCCGGGTTTCCTCTTTTATGCGACCAAAGTTTTCCTTTACGGCCTTGCACAGCATTGCCACTTCAGGCTCGCTCGTCACCTTGCCAGCCCACCGGAACATGCTCGTTACCGGGAAGATGTTGGCGCAGGCGATAAGCCGCTTCTCCATGAGGTGGGTGGCGATGAGCTTTGCCTCAGCCATGTCCTTGCAGGTGATGTAGACGCTAATCATCAACCGCCTTCCCAGCGGCAGGGTATTTATTGCTTTCGCATAACCTTTTTAAAAAAAAGATTGTTCAAAACACAGATATGAAATGCGAAGTCTGCGACAAGTCAATCGCAAAGACATTCCTTGACAAGATAAAGGGAACGTATGTAAAGGACGCAAAAGGCAAGCAACGTGCCATTTGCTTTGAATGCCAATCCAAGCTCAAGGACAAGGCGTCGCTTCTCCAGCATTTGAAGTAATGTTTTTATATCCCCCTTTTCTTCGCAGCCAGGTTCATTGCCTCCGTAGCACAGCAGCCAGTGCGACTGCTTCGTATGGTCTTTTACTCGCTTAAGGCAAGCAAGAGGCCAACCAAAGGAAGGAATAGCAGTAGGCCGGGGGTGCAATTCCCCCCGGAGGCTTTTTGGTTCAGCAAACTTTTTATACTCAGGCAGGCAGTAACAGCCATCGGGGTCTCCAAAGGATGCCCGAAAGAAAGCAAAAGAGGTGGTGTTTGATGTGCATGAACGGTGGAGGGTGTATGTGTAACAGGTGCAGTGCCGGCGTGAAGGTTGCCTTGGGAGCGCTTGTCCTCCTGAACATATATGCGTGGCCTAAGTGGATTGGAAACGTTGATAAGTGGATAGCGTTCTTTGCCGCCCTGTTCATACTGAAAGGCGTGCTGAAGTTTATTATGCCGAGCTGCCCGCACTGCAAAGCGGAAACGCCTGCCAGGAAAGGCAAGTGAACTGTATAAAGCAAGTTACTACCACATAATGACGAGAAAGCGAAAAGTTTTTATACTAGTTAGTACAGGAAGCTTCTTTGGGGGCTGTAAGTGGCTTTAGGAGCAAGCCGCAGCAGTCCAGTTTTTTGTCAAAAATGAGACAGGCACTTAAGGCACAAGTTGCGAAACGCCCTATGGCAGAAAGGGCGCAGAAAGCTACCTTGATGGCTGCGGCCGGGAGGAACGGTAGCTTGCAGACCGTGGCAGAGGTAATCGGGGAGGAAGCTATACCTGTTGTGCAATACCTGAAGGGCAAGAGGAACATTTCAGAATTCAAGATAGCTGAAAGCATAAGGGCTGAAGTTAATTCTGTAAGGAAAATGCTTTATGCCATGCAGACGAACAACCTTGTTTCCTATTACAGGAAGAAGGACAGACAGAAGGGCTGGTATATCAGCTACTGGACACTGAATGACCCTGGCTTCGGCCACCTGGCGGTTGCAACCAAAAAGCACAAGCTCCAGCAGCTTAAGGAGCGCCTTCACAAGGAAGAGGTAAACCATGGGTTGTTTTACATCTGCTCGGGCTTGTGTGTCCGGCTGGAATTTGACAGGGCTGCTGATATCAGCTTTAAGTGCCCTGAGTGCGGCAGCACCTTGCTACATCAGGACAATTCCAAGACGATTGAACAGCTCAGGCAAAAGATTGGCGAGCTGGAGTCTGAAAAATCCAAGCCGGGGCAGCGCTAAATCTCTGGCACAACCATTGGGGTTTGGCCTTTTTCTAGGTGGATTTTTTCAGCGTGTTTCAGCATTCTTTGGAACCATAGCTGTGCCGCTATCCCTACGGCAACTTGGGCAAGGGCGATTCCCAGCCAGATGCCTCGTGTTCCAAGGCCGATTCCAAACGCAAGGTCGTATGCTGCCGCAATCGTGAGCCCGAAGGTTGACGCTGTTATTGCCAGGACGGGAAGAGCCTTGCCTATGCCCTGAAATGAGCTGACGGCTATGAACCGCATGCCCATGAATCCATAAGCCCATGCCGCAATGCCGAAGTATTGCATTCCATATGCTATGACTTCCTTGCTTGAAGTGAACACTGAAAGCCAGTATTGTGCTGTGAACATGATAATCATGCCTGTCGCTGCCATAAACGTGAACGCTGCGGCTGTTGCAAAAAGGGAAGCTATCCTGGCCCGGTCGTATCGCCTTGCTCCGATGTTCTGGCCTATGGTTGAGAGGGCCGCCATTCCGATTGCAAGGGCTGGCAGGATTGCCAGCATTTCCACCCTTCCTGCTATGCCGAAGCCGGCGAGCGTGCTGCTTCCGAATGATGCCACAAGCCGGTTCAGGAACAACACGCCGACTGCAACAGTCCCTTGTGCTGCTGCGGTTGGTATGCCCACAACCATTATGCCCCGGACTATGGCCGGTGAATATGTCAACTTCCTGAATGCCAGCTTCACGAGGGCTTTGCCGCTGAACAAGTGCTTGTAGGAGTAAATCATGCCGACAGTCTGCGAGATTATTGTTGCGATTGCCGCGCCTTTCACTCCCAGTGCCGGGATGGGCCCGAGGCCAAAGATTAGCGCCGGGTCAAGGATGATGTTTGCCGCGTTGGCCAACACCAGGGCCTTCATTGGCGTCTTGGCGTCGCCTTCGCCCTGAAGCATTGCATTCGCAACATTACCGAAGAAGAATGCTGCGCAGCCAAGATAGATTACCGAAAGATAGTCGTTCATGAACGCTGCTACGTCGGGAGCCACGCCCATGAAACTTATCAGGGGCTTTATTGTGAAAAATCCGGCTACAGTTACAATCAATGACAGCACTGCGGCAATCAGCAGCCCGTTTTCTGCTATCATGTTGACCTTCTCCAGGTTTTTTGCTCCTATGCTTCTGGCTACTGAAGAATTGACCCCTATGCCGAGGCCTATCATCAGCGACATGATGATGAAAAATATCGGGAAGGATGCTGAGACGGCAGCTATCGCTTCAGGCCCCAGCTTTCCAACAAAGAATGTGTCAACCAGGGTGAAGAGGTTGTGCATGAACATGGCAACCAGCATTGGCGCTGCCAGAATGATGATGTGCTTTTTCACGCTGCCTTTGGTGAGGTCTTTTTTTGGCTTCATGTCGGATCGCAACAGGCGGTTTCTTTATAAGTTTTTACTCGTACCTCAGCGCCTGCACAGGGTTCAGCCGTGCCGCCTGCCTTGCAGGGGCTACCCCCGAAATGCATCCCAGCAGGAACGAGAATGCGAGCGCCCCCAGTATGAGGTAGGGACTTGTTGATGCCTTGAGGAGTTCTGAGCCGAGATAGTTGGTGGCTGCGAACTCCACAAGTTTTCCCATTCCGAGGCCAAATGCTATCCCCACCAGCCCGCCTGCAAGGCCGTAAAGGCCTGATTCTATGAGGAACAGCAGCATTACATCCCTGTTCCTTGCGCCAACCGCCTTCATTACACCTATCTCCCTTGTGCGCTCAAGCACTGCTGTATACATAGTGTTCATCACGCCTATTGAGCCTACAATCAGTGATATTGCTGCTATCCCTATGATTACCGCCTGGACTATGCCGAGAATGGTCGTGAAGCTTGCAAAGAGCTCTTCGGATGTCTGAACCTGGAAGTCCTCGTTGCCCCTCTCCTGCTTCCTGTCCCTGCGCATCTCCTCTTTAATGCGCTCTGCAACCTGCGATGGCTTGAACCCTTCGGCAACCTCGGCCATTATGGCGCTGTACTCATCCTTGTTGCCGTAGATTTCCCACAGCGTGCTTATGGGTGCCAGCACTGCAACGTCGTTTTCAGGGTCACCGAGCTTTTTCCTGACCCCGACAACCCTCATTTCCTCGCCTTCGACGGCAATCGTATCTCCGATGCCAATTGTCTTGCCAAGCAGGTCCTCATTCGTTGAGTAAGCGTTGCCTATGATTGCGACCCTGCCATCGCCTTTCCTGAATCCCCTCCCATATGAGATGTCAAACCTGCTACCAAAGACGGCAATCGTGTCGTCGGCCGGCAGACCTATGCCGAAGACGAATTTTGTCTTGCCGTTGAACTCCATCCTGGCTGTTTTAAGGACGTAGCCGGCTGCGTTTTCCACTCCCCTGGTTTTTCTAATCAGCTCAATGTCGTGCTTTGTTATTTTTGCCAGGCCTGCGCTGCTGCCTGGAGGCCCGAAAAAGGCGCTGCCAGGCTGCACTATCACCCGGTCTGCCCCGACTGTGCTGAACTGCTCTGCAATGGCGGTCTGCATTCCCCTGCTTACTGATATCAACCCGACCACGGCCGCTATGCCAACAAAGATGCCAAGCATTGTCAGCCAGCTTCTCAGTTTCCTCTTTCTCATGCCGACCAGGGCTATGAAGAAGTAGTCCCTTGCTCCGGCTGCTATCTGGGCTTGCATTTGGCTTCCGGTTCAGTGCGCCTTCCGCCTGATGCGCTTGTAAGCTAGAACGCCTGTCGCTATTATGGCCAGCGTCACGAGAATGCCCTTGCTCCCGCTTTTTTCCAGGCCAAATTTCCTTGCCTCATCACCGGTATACACCCTTGTCGGGATGTCCAATTCCGCGCTTCCTTTGTCGTTGAGGGCGTCTCTGTAGTTGACTGTCAACTTCAGGTGTGCCTGCCTCATGAAGAAGATGTCATAGCTCACCGTATCCGAGTCACCTGAGTCAAGGTCTCCCACATATGTCATTGGGGGTGAAAGCACTTCATAATCGCCTGACTCTGCGACTTCTGTTGTGACAAACTTAAGGTCGCCAAGGCCCTGATTTATCAACTCAATAGTGACCTTGTTCCTGCCTTCCCTGAGCGTGGCTGAATCAACAAGGGCTGCGCTTATCTCCGATTTCGCCCCTACTGCCACACTGAATAATTGTCCACCGAGGGTATAATTCCTGCCTGACCGGTCTGAGTAGCTAATAAGCAGCGGCACGCGGTAAACCCCGCTTTTTGCGTCAGGGAGGGTTATGACGGCAAACGTTACGTTTGCCACTGCACCGGGCCTTATGGAACTCGTGAACTGCTCGTTTGTGGAACCGTGACCGGATATTGGCATTGAGTCAGTGATGTTGATTCTCGCTCTTATGTTAACCGCTTCTGCCGTGCCCTTGTTGGCAATGCCAAACCGTATCTTGAACGGCTTGCCCGGCTCGGACTTTTCGGGTTCTGACGAAACCGAGGTTATAGTGAGCGGCACTTCCCGGTATCCCACACTTATGTTAAGGGGATCAATCAGCGTCCAGCCCTGCGAGGCGGTTTTGAACCTCAGCTGGAGCTCTGCAGTTCCTGAAGGAGCTGTGCCTTCTGTTGAAACAATAAATTTCACTATTACCGCATCCTTGCCTTTCTGCCTTCCTGAAACGCTGCCTATGCCTTTGGATTGCCCCGCTTCCCCCATGATGAACGGGTACTTTGGCACTAGCCCAAGCTCCACATCATTGGCAGCTTTTGTGCCCCTGTTTTCAACCTTCACCCTCAGCTCAATCTCCTCTCCGGGCGAAGCAGGGTCGGGGGTCTGGCTGACAACGCTTATCACCAGGAAAGCTGATTCTGATACGGAGTCATCGGTCCCTGCGCTTACAGTTACTGCGAGAACCAAAAGCAGCGCAACAATTATCGTTTGCACCCTGAGATTAATCATTCCTTGTCAGTTCCTCTTTACATGTATTATGGCGCCGTCCTTTATATATGCTGTGGTCTCGGCCTCGGCCGCTATCCCGTCATCATGGGTGATTATCACCATCGTTTTCCCCTTCCTCTTGAGGTCCCTCAGCAAGGCGATGATTTTCGTTCCGGTTGCGCTGTCAAGGTTGCCTGTCGGCTCATCCGCAAGGATTATGGCAGGGTCGTTGGCAAGCGCCCGTGCTATGGCAACCCTTTGCTGCTGCCCTCCTGAAAGCTGGCTTGGGAGGTGTTCCCTCCTGTGCGTAAGCTCAACCATTGCCAGGAGCTCCCTCGCCCTTTTCTCCCTTTCCGGCTTTGGCACGCCCTGGAACACCATTGGAAGGGTCACGTTCTCCATTGCCGTGAGGGTCGAAACAAGATTGAACTGCTGGAACACGAAGCCAATGTGCTTGCCGCGGAGTTCGGCAAGCCCATCCTCTGAGAGCGTACTTATGTCCTTCCCATTGATGTAAACTGCGCCCTTGTCAGGCCGATCCAATGCCCCTATGAGGTGCATTGCTGTTGACTTGCCGCTGCCTGACGGCCCCTGGATGGCAAGGAATTCCCCTTTTTTAACTTCAAGTGAAACCCCCCGAAGGGCGTTTACCACTTCACCCCCTGTGTTGTACGTTTTCCACACGTTCATCAGCTTTACAGCAATGGTCATGGCAGGAAATTATCCTAGTGAGTATTTAAGCTTTCAGCATGGCGCCTCGCCCACCAAAACCTATTTATACGCGGTGGGCTGCCGGGCTTGCATGACTTTTCGCATTGGAAGAAACGACAACAATAGAAGCAAGAAGTGGTTTGCAATTTTTGTTGGCGCACTGATGCTGATGAGCGTTGTCGGATTTGTGTTCTCGCTAAACCCCTCTGCACAGGGGGCAGGCTTTCGCTATGGCGGGCTTGTATTCCAGCAGGACACGCAGGGATTTTACACTGCCGATGTTGAAGGGAAGCAGGTTGACTTTTTTTACCGGCCAGATGATGTGGCAGGCATTGAATTGCCTTCGGGGGCAGTGCGCCTCATTACTGGGAGCCGGGCCGCTTACATAACGTATGACTGGAACAGCTCACGCTCTGAGTTGATGGCGCTTTTCCAGTTTGACACCGCCATCCTGCTTGAAAAGAAATGGGGCGTTTTTGTGCAGCCGGGCTTCTCAACCAGCAATCCGATGAACGCTTCCATTGTTGGCTGCGCCGAAGCCACGGGTTTTGTGCCGGTAATCCTGCTTGAAGCTGCCAACAACACAGGCATACGGCTGGATTCCTCAAACAGCAACTGCATCGTTGTTGGCGGGGATTCTGATACCGGCTTTTTGATGGCAGCCGACCGGCTTAAGTATGCAATTCTGCAGGGAGGGGAAAAGTGACTTCACCTGACGGGACTGAGAATCAGCAGCCCGGCCACGATACAGGCCAATCAAGGAATAGCAAGCATCACAGCGAGAAGGCGGTAATAATCGCCTTTGCTTCAATTACCGTTGTTATGCTGCTGGGCTTCCTCTTGGCAAGTTGCGTTTCCAGCCTCATGAAGCCTGAAAGCGGCCCTTCTGATGTGCGGGAGTACAACGGGTTTGAATTCACCAGGAGCGGCAACTTCTGGATAACAGAGTGGAAAAGGGTGGATGGTTCAGAATACTCCCTTGAGTTCAGGAACGCGCCGTGGGAAGTAGACGGCATTGAAGTAGAAGGTGAGACGGATACCAGGTTCAGTCAGTGGCCCTACGTTTTCATAACCCATGACCCTTCAGACGAAACTACCCGGAGCACGGCTTTTGTTGCAATTTCGGCAAGCAACCTGGCCAGCGTGCTCACTGCTGTTTTTGAAAGGGAGGTCATTGGCGCGTGCACCAGGAACTTCACTGAGGGCTGCTCAACAAGGCCGATAACCACATGCTCAACGAACGCCTCGGTAATCTACCTCATGGTTTCAAACGAGACGGGCATCTCGCTTGACGGCAACTGCGCAATAATCCGCGGGTTCGGGGAGAACCTCACTAAAGCCGCCGACAAGGCAGTTTACCAGTGGCTGGGCATAGTCAAGAAGTGAAAAGGGCGCTGACTCATGAAAATTGAGAAGAAAGTCTAGCAGGAATTTTTCCAGAAAATCGTTGATGGGGAAAAGACGTTTGAGTTGCGCCTTACTGATTGCTCAAATGGGTTTCATACCCCGCAGCTCTGCCGCGGTTGGAATTTTTTATTGTCAAGAACCACCGGTCAGAGACTGGTGCAATTCCGCCCATGGCGGAATTGCACAATCCTACCTTGTAGGATTTGTGGCATGAACAGCAACCACTTCCGGCTGCTTATAGGTACGAACATTAATTTCCGTATTAGTTAACCGTGCCTATATTCGGCGGACTTTACAAGTTTTATACGATTATTAAAGTCCGCCGCTATTAAGTGGTTCTTGACTGCCTATGGGAGAGGAACTTGATTTTCGTAAAATAATATCTTCCTCTCCTATAGAGAACTTTGAACAACCCCATCATTTATAACTTTTGTTCAAAGTTATCTATAGTCAAGGACAGGAATGAATGAGCAAAAAAGCTGTCCTTGACTAATAGCAAAGGGCATATTGCACGCTCAACTTTTTGTGCCCTTTGCTATATATGCGACAGAGCTTACTATTGGCATGCGATTATTAAGCTCTGTCGCTATAATGAAGCTGGTGTGCGAACCCGCTGGTGAAAACACCGGCGGAATGCAAGCATTGAATGCCGCGCAGGGGATATCCTGGTCTTGAGGGAATGGAATCCGGTAAGTCAGGAGCATACAGGAAGAGTTATTGAAAAGCGAGTTACTTACGTCCTCAAGACGAAAGATGTAAAATTCTGGCCGTGTGAAAACGTTGAGAAGTACTGGTTTCAGGCAATCTCTTTCAGGTAGTGCGCGTTCACAGCTCCTTTGCCCCTGATTCTGAAGGTACCACGAAGCGCATCCCCATCCCAAGCTGCAGGAGCGCGGTTATAAGCGCCATGTGAACATTACCGGTTCCTGATGCCATGTTGACTGCCACTTCAGTGTCTGCTATCTTCCCCAACAGCCCTTTTTTTATTTCCTGCAGCAGCTGCTCTGCCGGGGCAAGATCGTTCACAACCACGAATTCGGCCTTCATCCCTGAAAATTTCTGGCTAAAGTTCTCCCTGCCGAACTCGTTTGTTATCAGGAAAATGGCAGTCCAGGATTCGGAAGCAATCAGCCTTGCCACTTCGCTCCATGTCCCTTTGCCTGCGCCAAGGCAGGCCACTAGGCGTGTCATAAAAACAGGATATTGTTAAAAGCTTAAAAAGATTGTTAAAAAAATGGTGTGAGGCAAAAATAACGCGTTTGGGGTCAATTTATGTCCACTATTTTTAGCTCAAAGACGAGGTTCCTTCCCGCCAGGGGATGGTTCATGTCAACAGTGACTGTTTCAGGATTAGTTCCAGTGATTGTTGCATGTATGACCTGCCCTGTGGGGGTTTTGAAGCTGAAGCCCATCCCCTTGTCAAGCTTCATCTCAGGCGGGAATACGCTCCTGGGCACCTGCTGTTTTAGCCGTTCGTCCCTTGCGCCATAGCCATTTTCAGGCAGGATTGTTATTTTCTTCTGCTCGCCTTTTTTCATCCCGATTACCGCCTCGTCAAATCCCTTTACGACGTCGCCGTTGCCAACAGTGAACTCTATCGGGTGCCTGCCTCCAGATGTGTCAAATACGGTGCCGTCCTCAAACATTCCGGTGTAGTCAACCGAAATCCGGCTTCCATTTGCTGCCACCTTTGCGTCATTTTCCATTTGTTTGCCGTTGGTTTTTGGGCTTGATATTTATAGGTTTGGGTGATTGAAAAATAAGGCCAACTAAGAAATCTTTAAATACAACCGGCAGCCCTGTGTTTCTATGCCGCAGCAGAAAACGAGCGCAAAAGCGAGTTCTGGCCCTGCAAGGCCAACAAGGTGGATAGTTGTTACTGGCGGCGTTGTTTCCGGCCTTGGCAAGGGAACGGCTACCGCTTCAATCGGCAAGCTTCTCTCGCGCAATTTCCGTGTTGTACCAATCAAGTGTGATGGCTACCTCAATGTTGACCCTGGCACCATGAACCCTTTTGAGCATGGCGAGGTGTTCGTCCTTGAGGATGGCGGAGAAGTTGACATGGACTTTGGCCATTACGAGCGCTTCATGGGAATCAACTGCAAGAGGGACTGGAACCTTACTACCGGCAAGATTTTTGACTCCGTGATAAGGAAAGAGAGGCAAGGGCTGTTCCTGGGCAAGACCGTCCAGGTCATTCCGCACATCACCAACGAGATTAAGGCGCGCTGGCTTGAGATAGCGCGGTCTGAGAATGCCGAAGTGATAACCATTGAGATTGGCGGCACGATTGGTGACATTGAGAACTCATGGTTTATTGAAGCCGCAAGGCAGCTGAGGAAGGAGGTCGGGCCGGAAAACGTGCTTTACGTGCACCTGAGCTATGTTCCTTACGTCAGGAGCATCGGACAGCAGAAAACGAAGCCGGCGCAGCGTGATGTTGAGACGCTCCGGTCGCTTGGCATCCTGCCTGATATTATCATAGGCAGGAGTGAGGTGGAACTCACCCCAGAATCAAAGCAGAAAATTTCCATGTTTTGTGATGTTCACGATGACGCTGTCATCTCATGCAGGGATGTTGAGTCAATTTATGAGGTGCCGGTGCTGTTTGAGGAGCAGGGCATGCTTTCATTCATTTCAAAGAGGTTCGGCTTCACCCCTGAAAGGGACCTCGCTGAGTGGAGGAAGCTTATAGCCGGCATAAAGGCACCCAGGTATCGCGTGAAGGTTGCGATTTGCGGCAAGTACACGGCCCTCAACGACTCTTACGCCAGCTTGATTGAGGCAATCAGGCACGCCGGAGCCAACCTTAATTGCGGCGTTGACATTGCATTCATTGAGACAACTGACTTTGAGGATGGCAGGATGACTGCCGAAACGGCTTTGCACGGCATGGACGCCATTATCGTGCCGATAGGGTTCGGCTCCCGGGGCGTTGAGGGGAAGATTAGCGCGATACGCTACTCAAGGGAGAAGGGCGTGCCGTTTCTCGGCCTGTGCTTCGGGCTCCAGCTCGCGGTTGTTGAATTTGCCAGGAATGTCTGCGGATTGAGGAATGCCAACAGCACTGAAGTCAACCCCAAGACGGCCAGCCCTGTTGTGATGATTCTGCCTGAGCAGAAGGGCATCAGGAATCTTGGAGGGACTATGCGTCTGGGTGCACAGCCAGCCCAACTTGCGAAGGGAAGTCTGGTTGCGCGGCTTTACGACAGCCCCGTAGCAGTTGAGAGGCACAGGCACCGTTACGAGGTGAACCCGAAATATCACGGCACGCTTGAGCGGAACGGCCTTGTCATCTCGGGAAGCAGCCGGAATGGCAGGCTGGTTGAGTTTATTGAGCTGCCTCAGTCAACCCATCCTTACTTTGTGGCAACGCAGGCACATCCGGAGTACAAGTCCCGCCTGGAGAAGCCCTCCCCTCTATTTTACGGGCTGATAATGGCGGCCATTGAACGGAAATCCAGGAAAGGAACATGAAGTTGTGTGGGTAAGATGGCCGAATTGAATCTTGTTGCTGGCGTATCGGGAATGACCATCATTCTTGTGCTGTTCATTCTTAGCCAAATGAAGAGAATTTCACAGGACAGCCTGGTTTATGATTCTGCGAATGGTGCTGGAGCGCTGCTTCTTGCGTACTACGGCTTCTCCCTGCACGCTTGGCCATTTTTCGTGTTAAACTCTGTCTGGGCCGCTTTCTCGGTTTACCAAGTTGCAGGTGACATTGCCGGAAGGAAGAAGTGCTAATTTGGTTTTCCGTTAAATTTATTAAACGCCTGCCAATCCTGTTGGGCTGATGGCTGAGCAGGGTGGAAGCGAGAGGTCTGGAAAATCCATTAAGGAGTCAATTATCAGCATTTACGACACCCGCTACAGGAAGCTTCTTATAATCCCGGCCGCCGTGATTATTGCCGCGGTTGTTATCCTGCTTGCATCGTATGCGTCCACAGGCAGCTTTTTCAAAAAGGACATCTCATTGGGCGGGGGTGTGAGCGTCACTGCCGCGACAGGCTTCAGCGATGACGCAGCGCTTGAGGCCGAACTGGCTCAGCTTTTCCCTGCTTCTGACATTTCGGTGAGGAAGCTGACCAAACTTGGCAAGAGCACAGGTATAGTGGTTGAGGCGGGTATTGAATCGGATGATGATGTTGCCAGGCTTTTGGATTTCCTAAGCGGGAGGATTGGCGTGCCTAAGGATGATTTCAGCGTGCAGAGGATGGGCGCCTCGCTGGGCAGGAGCTTTTTCACCCAGCTCGTAAAGGGCATCACGACAGCATTCATCTTCATGGCCTTGGCCGTCTTTGCCTACTTCAGGATTATTGCCGGCAGGTGGCTTTGGCTTCCTGGCATTTTCGTCGTCTGGACGGCCTTTGTTGACATCCTTTGCACACTGGCGGTAGTCTCCCTGATGGGGGTCCATCTGTCTGCTGCAGGGCTTGCCGCGTTTCTCATGCTTATCGGTTACTCTGTTGACACGGACATACTGCTGACGGTCAGGGCGCTTAAGGGAAGCGAGCCGCGGCTTGCCGAGCGCGTAAGGTCTGCGGCCAAAACAGGAATCCTAATGAGCTTGACCGCCTTTGGTGCGGTCATTGCCGGTTACTTTCTTGCCGAGTCTGAAACGATAAAACAGATGATGTTTATCCTGAGCGCAGGGATGCTTTTTGACATAGTCCACACCTGGCTGACAAATGCTGGCCTGCTAAGGTGGTATCTTGAAAAGAAGGGGATGGCTTAAGGATGTCTTCAGGAAGCAGGCTTCGCAGGATTTTGACAAACCCCAGGGTAATTATCGTAATTGTTGCATTCCTAATTTCCATACAGGCCACTGGTATCCCGTTCTCCCTTGGGAATGAAGGGGTGATCGTGCGCTCTGTTGAAAAAGGCAGCCCGGCCTACGAAGCAGGGATGCGGGTTTCTGAAGGGTCGGGACGCGAGGTCATTGTAGCGATTGACGGTAACAAGCTGAAGGATGTTTTGGGATATTCTGCCGCGATCTCCGGCACTGCTCCAAACCAGACGCTGATGGTTGAGACTGACAGCGCATTTTACAAGGTAACCGCCAATGGCGGGGACTTGGGTCTTAAGGTTGCCAACGCCCCCAAAACCAACCTCAGGCTCGGGCTGGATGTTCAGGGCGGTGCAAGGGTGATGCTCAAGCCGGAGAAAGAGTTGCCAAGGGAGGACCTTGATCTTGTCCTTGCGAACATGAACAAGAGGCTCAACATTTTCGGGCTGAGCGATGTTGTTGTCAGGGACGCGTCTGACCTTTCAGGCAACCAGTTCATAATGGTTGAGGTCGCAGGCGCTAATGAGAATGATATCAGGCAGCTTATCGCCAGACAGGGCAAGTTTGAAGCGAAGGTTGCAAACGAGACTGTCTTCACGGGCAGCGAGGTTACCAATGTGTGCAGGAGCGCGACCTGCTCTGGAATTGACGTTCAGTCGGGCGGCTGCTTCCAGGCGTCGCCTTCGGAGTGGATGTGCCGGTTCTATTTCACCATAGCAATCAGCCAGGAAGCAGCTACGAAGCAGGCGGAGGCCACAGCGAAGCTTGCTGTCGTCGGCGACTACCTCAGCCAGCCGCTGCAGCTCTACCTTGATGATGAGCTTGTTGACGAGCTTCAGATTGGCAAGGAACTCAGGGGAAATCCAATCACATCAATAAGCATTTCTGGGAGCGGCTCAGGCGCTTCGAGGAATGATGCTCTTGAGGCGGCAACTGGCAGGAACGGCAACATGAAACGGCTCCAGACGGTGCTGATAACCGGCTCGCTGCCTGTGAAGCTGGAGGTGGTAAGGACAGACACCATCTCTCCAACTCTCGGAGAGGCATTCCTTGGGAATGCACTGAAGGTTGGACTGGCGGCGATATTGCTCGTTGTTGGTGTGCTTACACTTGCCTACCGCAGGCTTTTCATAGCCGTCCCAATAATTCTGACAAGCCTGCTTGAGATTTTCATAATGCTTGGCGTCGCGACGCTTCCTGTGTTTGGCTGGCTGAACTGGACGTTCGACCTTTCAGCGATTGCAGGCATAATTGCTGCCGTAGGAACCGGGGTCAATGACCAGATAATAATAACCGATGACGCATTGAAAGGCGGGCAGCGCAGGGTTTTCTCCTGGAAGGACAAGCTGAAGTCAGCATTCGCAATCATATTTGGCGCTTACCTGACCCTTGTGGTTGCCATGCTTCCCTTATTTGCCATCGGCGCCGGGATGCTCAAGGGATTTGCCCTTACAACGATAATTGGCATGACAGTTGGCGTCTTTATCACAAGGCCTGCCTACGCCAAGATGATTGAGATTCTCTCTGAAAAGGATTAGCCAGGTGCCTTGCTTTCACAAACGTTTAAATAGGTTTTATGCCTTGGAATGCCGCATGATAATAACAATCTCTGGCTCCCCTGGCTCTGGCAAGAGCACCGTGGCTAGGATGGTCGCGCTGAAGCTTGGCTTGAGGCACTATTCTTCCGGCGACTTCCTGCGGGAGATCGCTGAAAAGCGCGGCCTTTCGCTCTTGGAGATAAGCAGGGCAGCGGAAAAAGACCGTAGCATCGACGCTGAGCTGGACGAGCGCACATCCGGGCTGGGAAAGAACGAAGACGGATTTGTGATGGACTCCCGGCTTGCCTACCACTTTATCCCAGATTCATTCAAGGTTTTCCTGACTGTTGACGAGAAGGAAGCCGCAAGGAGGGTGTTTGGTGACGTGAAGTCAAAAAAGGGCGGGAGGAAAGTTGAGAAGGAAAGCACTACCTTTGCCGCAACTCTGGCTGCGATAAGGGAGAGGAAAAAATCAGAGCAGCGGCGGTATGCAAAATATTACAAGCTTGACCCTTACGCGTTGAAGCAATATGACAGCGTCATTGACACTTCAATGTCAAGTCCGGAAGAAATTGCCAGCAGTATTATTGACTCAATCAAGGGAAGGCTCCATTCGTGCTGATTGTCAATTGGTATATGTGGGGAATATTTAAAGCCGTCTTTCGCGCGGCTCACTGGTGATGTGATGCCGGGAGATTATTCTTATCGTGCCATTTCTGAAATCTCCGAAGCGGTTGAGAGGGGCATGTCCGAGAGCGGGCTTGCAAAGCTTGCTTCAGACGACGGGGCAAGCAGGTTCCTGTCAGGGGTCAAGAAGTATGTAACCCTCGTGATAACCAGCTTTGTTACGGACGAAAAAAATTTTGATCTTTTTGGCGGCAGGCTGGCCGTGCTTTCTGAGGTTGACCCTTCCAGGCACATGAACGCGCTTGTGACAAGCATAACAACCGGTGACATCGCTTTGATGCTTGGAGTGGCAAGGGAGGGCTCTCCGGAGAAGCTTTCTGCCATGGCGTCAGTAGCGTACGGCACGACAGCAAGCTTGCTCAGGATGCGGGGGCACGAGCACCGCACGTTCGGCTACATGTCAGTCAGGGCGCAGCCGCTCATCGAAAGCATGGGCGTTGTCGGGGTTGAACTTGCCTTGCGGCCAAAAGCTCACGGTTTTGGCGGATTTCCCGGCCTGAAACCGTATATTGGTGGCAGCTTCAGCCAAAGTTAGTTGGATAAAAAATCCAGCCGCAGCAGAGCTGCGGGGTATTATTTATGAGTGTCGGGATTTGTCAAGAACCACCGGTCAGAGACCGGTGCAATTCCGCCCATGGCGGAATGCACAATCATACCATGTAAGATTTGTGGCGTGAACAGCAACCACTTCCGGCTGATTATAGCATCGGAGCTTAATGATGGCAAGTCATAGTCGCTCCGATGCATATAGGAGAGGAAAAATGATTTACGAAAATCTGGCTCCTCTCCTATAGAGAACTTTGAATAACCCCATCATTTATGACTTTTGTTCAAAGTTCTCTTAGACAACTTTGCTATAGAACAGGGATAATCAAAGTTGTCTATAGTCAAGGACAGGAATGAATGAGCAAAAAAGCTGTCCTTGACTAATAGCAAAGGGCATATTGCACGCACAACTTTTTGTGCCCTTTGTTATATGTGCGACGGAGCTTACTATTGGCATGCGATTATTAAGCTCTGTCGCTATAATGAAGCTGGTGTGCAAACCCGCTGGTGAGAACACCATCGGAATGCACGCATTTAAGCCTCAAACGGGAAAATTATGCCACAGCAGAACTGTGGAGTATGAAGCCAATTTGAGCAATCAAAACAGGAAACTTTTTTAAATCTCCTCATTTTTTTCGCGCTCAATGGCAGATGTTGGTAAAAGCGTAATCAGGGAAAATGACTTTGTTGAACTGGACTACACTGGCAAGGTCGCTGAAAGCAGGGAGGTTTTTGACACCACAAGCGGGTTTATCGCCAGGGAGAACAAAATCTTTGATGAGAATGCCAGCTACGGCCCTGTTATTGTGTGCATAGGGAAAAGGTACCTGATTCCTGGCCTTGACAAGCAGCTTGTTGGCAAGGAAACAGGAAGCAAGCAGGCATTCAGGATTGCATCTGAGGAAGCGTTCGGGAAGAAGAACGCGAAGCTCATCCAGCTCGTTTCAACGGCAAAGTTCAGGCAGCAGCAGCTTGTGCCTTTTCCCGGCATGCAGGTCAACATTGACGGGGTAGTCGGCACGGTGAAGGCAGTAACCGGCGGAAGGACGATTGTGGATTTCAACCATCCGCTTTCGGGAAGGGAGCTTGAGTACGAAGTTACGGTTATCAGGATTGTCACTGACCTTGCCGAGAAAGTCAAGGCGGTTCTTAAGTTTATTGGCATACGGCCTGAAGCGGTGAAGGTTTCGGTAACACCAGGTTCTGCCGTCCTCGAATTCCCGGAAAAGGTCCCGGAACAACTAAAGAAGGAAATTGAGGGCAAACTCAAGTCCACAATCTCCGGGCTTGACTCTGTTTCTTTTTCCGAGAAGGAAAATTCAGGCTTGGGCAGCGCGCCAAAACAGTAGCAGTGGCTGTTTTTTGTCACCACGACGGACAATTCTTTTCACGCGTTCATTTTTGCTTAAAGGCAAAATATAAATAGTAGTAAACGGGAATTGGATAATATTTTTTTCGTGGGAGGGACTTTTTAATGGGAAGTGTCGTGCTTTCAACCAAGGATACGGTGCGCTCGCTGAGCAAGTCAAACGTTGCTGACGCTGAGCTTGAACAGCTTCTCGCAAAGCACCGCGCGACAATCAAGGTTGTTGGGTGCGGGGGGGCCGGAAACAACACTATTACGCGCATTTCAGAGGTTGGCGTTATTGGAGCAGAGACAATAGCCGTGAATACTGACGCGCAGGACCTTCTTTACACCACCTCTGACCGGAAGATTCTCATAGGCAAGGAGCTCACGCATGGCCTTGGGGCCGGCTCTGATCCGAGGATTGGCGAGGATGCCGCGAAGGAAACAGAGCATGACATCAAGGAAGCCCTGACCGGGGCGGACATGGTTTTTGTCACCTGCGGCCTTGGAGGCGGCACAGGCACCGGCTCTGCTCCGGTGGTTGCTGACGTTGCGAAGAAGATGGGCGCGTTGGTTGTTGGGGTGGTTACGCTGCCGTTTTCAATGGAAGGCAACAGGCGGTATGAGAATGCCATTGGCGGCCTGGAGCGGCTTGAAGCAGTCACAGATACCCTGATTGTCATCCCGAATGATAAGCTCCTTGAACTGGCTCCGGACCTTCCCCTGCTTACAGCCTTCAAGGTAGCTGATGAGATATTGACAAACGCTGTCAAGGGCATTGCAGAGCTTGTGACCAAGCCCGGGCTTATCAACCTTGACTTCGCCGATATCAGAGCTGTCATGGGCGGAGGGGGCGTTGCCCTGATTGGCGTTGGCGAGAGCGACTCTGAGAACAGGGCTGTTGAGGCGGTTGAAAAAGCCATAAACAACCCTCTTCTTGACGTTGACACCTCCGGTGCCTCCGGCGCTCTGATTAACATTTCAGGAGGCCCTGACATGACCCTGGAAGAGGCAAGGAAGGTTGTTGAGACTGTGAGCCAGAAACTGGACCAGGGAGCGAAGGTCATCTGGGGTGCCCAGATTTATGAGGACCTTGCCCGAACTGTCAGGGCAATGCTGATAGTTACCGGAGTGAAATCCTCGCAAATTACCGGGGCGAAGAGGATTGTTGAAGCCAAGCAGGAGATGGAGCACGAATTGGGCATAGAATTCGTTGACTGATCAAAGCTTCTTCATGAATTCCGAATTATTGCGCAGCTGATTAAGCGCTTTTCTTTCAAGCTGCCTTACCCTTTCCCTTGTGACGCCTCTCTGTCGCCCAATCTTTTCCAGGCTCTGTACCTCGCCCGTTTCATTGAAGCCGAAGCGCTGTTTTATGACAAATGAAAGCCTTTCAGCCAGGGCGTCATCCAGCCCGGCAACAATCGTTTCCCCGTAAATTGTATCTATGGCCTGCTCTTCCGGTGTCGGCTGAGTATCAGGCACGATTTCATCCAGTTGCAATTGTTCCACCAGCTCTTGCATTTTTGTCAGATATCTCTCCAACGAGAAAGAATCAGGAGCCATTATTGCTGAAAGGATTTCCTTATCTGTTCGTGTCATTTCTGCAATCTGTTCAAGCGTGGGTGCCATTCCTGTGCTTTGCTCAAGCTGCCCCTTGAGGAGGTTTATTCTTGATTTCAGATTAATGGCATGCGTAGGCAGCCGAATAGTCCTCTCAGCGTTTTCTATTGCTCGTCTGATTGCCTGCTTCACCCACGGCGTGGCGTAGGTTGTGAACCTGTACGGGGAAGTGCGATTCTCTTCCCCTTCTTTACGGTGGTCAGGGTTGTATCCCTTCCATGCAGTGTAAAGCCCTATTACGCCCTCCTGCACCAGGTCCCCCATTTGAAGGTGAGTTAATCCGCCGGCAAATTTGCTGGCGCACCAGAAGGCAAGGCGGTAGTTTGCCTCAACTCCTTGCCTAAGCGCATCCTCCCAGCCCGGCTCCTGCGCATGTATCCTCCTGCCGATTGAAACTTCCTGCACAGGGGTCAGGAGGGGGATTGACAGAGTGTATGCGTAGAATACATCGAGATAGTTATTCTGCCTCCAATTCAACCCAGTCCTGCGAAGCGCCGCTTCCATTTCAGCATCAGTCATATGCAACGCATCTGGCGTGTCGCTGCCTTCGTAATCAGCGGCCGCTGGCTCTGGAATCTGATGTCCCCGCCCTGCCGCATCTTTTTCCATGAGATATCTTATTACCGACTCGCCGGTCATCAGGGGCCTTGGCTTTGTTTCTGAGAAGCTCAGCTTTCCATTCCTGGCTGCCCGTATTATTTCGTCCTCTGGCAGGTTTGTTAATTCAAGAATGTCATAAATCGTGTAGCTTTTGTCTGCCATGATAACATCAAGACCTGCTTGTATCGACGGGTTTGCTGATGCAGGATGTTTAGCTGGCATGCAAAAAGAGTATTTCCATTGTATATTAAAACATTTCTGCCGGCCGGCACAGCAAAAGGCCTAATGCCATGATGGAGCGATTATTGCCAGTCAGTCAATGTAAAACCGCAAGCTTTAAAAAAGACCGCTTACTCTTTCCCAGATATTGAATTTTAGGCTTTGTTTGAGTGAGGTTGAAAAAACAGCGTTAGTTAGGGGTTCAGGGCATGATTATTGCAAAGCTAAGGACATTCGTTGGTGAGTGCAGGAGGGTTTTGACTGTCACCAAGAAGCCAACGAAGCAGGAGTTGACCAGCATCGTGAAGGTCTCAGCCGTTGGCATTGCACTTATAGGGCTTATCGGCTTTGTGCTGCACACGGCAAAAACAATGATGTTCCAGTGAACAGGGTTGCGGTTTAAAGATGACTGATGACGAAAAAGAGCAGGACATAAGCTTTGATGCAGAGGAGGACGTATTTGCCCCTCCGAAGAAAGAGGAAACGGCTCCGAAGGTTGAAAAAGCCAAGGAAGCCCCTGCTGTCGAGCATGAGGAAAGGATGCCGATATTTGCACTTCGCACGACTGCAAACAGGGAAGAGCAGGTGATGGACTTCGTATCATCCAACGCCAAAAAGAGGGGATTGGCTGTTTACTCTCTCATCCATCCACATGGCATGAGAAGCTACATTTTTGTTGAAGCGAAGACAAGGCAGGACGCCGAGCAGGCATCGTTCCGTGTGCCTTACGCCCGTGGCCTCCTTGACAAGGAAATCGCATATGAAGAGATTGAGCACATGCTTGAGCCAAGCAAGAAGGTGGAGGTCAACATCCAAAAAGGCGATATTGTTGAAATAATAAGCGGGGCTGCTTTCAAGCACTCGCAAGCCAAGGTAACAAGGCTTGACAAGACAAAGGAGGATGTTGTGGTTGAGCTCCTTGAATCGGCAGTTCCAATACCCATAACGCTTAAAATGGATGCAGTGAAGGTGATAAGGAGGGAATCGGATGAAGGCGACGCATCCCAGCACATCGATGAGTAGAAACTTATATAAAGAGCCTGTTTAGACCACATTCTGATGCCATCGCAGACTGTAGAAGCGCTTGTTGAAGGAGGAAAGGCGTCAGCCGCGCCTCCGCTTGGGCCTGCACTTGGACCGCTAGGCATCAACATCGGCCAGGTAATAGCCGACATTAACAAGAAAACCGCGCTTTTTTCAGGCATGCAGGTTCCAATCAGGGTCACTGTTGATACCGCGACGAAGGCATTTGCCATTTCCATTGGCACCCCGCCGGCCAGCGCCCTGATAAAGAAGGAAGCAGGCATTGAGAAGGGTTCAGGCAACCCGCTTATGGACAAGGTTGCAGACATCAGGATTGAGCAGGTCATCAAGGTTGCAAAGATGAAGGAAGGCCAACTCTTGGGCAAGGGCCTGCAGTCAAGGATAAAAGAAATCATAGGGACGTGCAATTCCATGGGTATCCTTGTTGAGGGCAAGCCAGCTGCCGAAGTTATTGGCATGATTAACAAAGGGGCTTTTGCTGACGAGATATCAAAGGAAAAAACCGAGCTTACCGCAGAGGATCTCAAGGAGCTTGAGGCGGAAAGGAAGAAGCTCGCTGAGGAGATTGAGAAGAGGAAGGGCGAATTCCTTGCAAACGCCAAGGCAATCATTGAATCAATGGCAGGCAAGGCCCGCGGCGAGATTAAGGCAAAGCTTGTTGAGGCAGGCATCCCTGCCAAGATTATTGAAGAGCTCCTGCCAGCAGCCACGGCCGCTGCACCTGGAGAATCAGGGAAGGCAGGCGCGCAGCAGCAACCTGCTGCAACAAAGAAAGAAGAGAAGAAGTAAGGGCACACACAATGGGAAGAATCAAGACACAACTCGTCAAGAGGACAACAGTGCACCTTCTCAACCTGCACGGCGGGCAGTTTGGAGAGGACTTTGCCGCCAACAAGGCGATGGTCAACAGATATGTTTCAGTTTTTTCTCACAAGCTTAGGAACAACGTAGCCGGTTACATAACCAGACTGGTCAGGATGAGGAAGGCAAAAGGGGTCTAGACCTGTAGGGTTTATTGCCCAGTTTTATAGCAAAAGTTCTCTTTATGTTCACGGCAATGCAGCTCTTGACGGCGGGATAAAAAATCCCAACCGCAGCAAAGATATGGGGTATGAAACCCATTTGAACAATGAAGCTGGTGAAGCGCACCAACCGGATTGGTGCATTCATCCTGCCGGTTTGATTGCTTCTCAGCCAATTCTCACTTGGCACAAAATCAGGAGATATTTATATTTTATAAATTTTATAACCACAAGTATCAAAAATATCCAGTTCAAACACCCCATCAGGATGATTCATATTGATGGTATTTACGAAAAGGTTATAAGCAACCACATCCAATCAATGGGCTAAAAAAGGGAGTTTTGTTTTTCATGAAAGACCACAGGTTCTTACCGGTTGAAAAGCGCGAGCCCGTTGATGATTACGACGATTATGTTGAAGAGGGTTCTGATGAATCATCGCTTGATGATGTTGATGCTGATGAACTTCTCTTCGGCAAGAAGCAAAGCAGGGACACGTTGTACATAGCAAGCTGAATCTCACAAAAGTATTTTAAAGCCGGTAAAAACCCGGTTCTTCCTGTTTGGGCTCGTGGTCTAACGGCATGACGCATCCTTCGCACGACACTTTTGGTGCGGCCAAAAAGACCGATACGGGATGAGACTGCGGGTTCGATTCCCGCCGAGTCCACTAAACGTAAAAAAAGCAGGAAAATGGAAAAAGGCTTTGATGATTTCATGAAGCTCGCAAGGAAAACGCTTGCAGAGTGCCCGTGGGCTAGCCTGCAAACCGTGCAGGACTATTCCAAGCAGGTTGCTTCAGAAGCAAGGGAAGTCATGGCCGCCGTTGAGAATAATGACGTTGAAAACCTCAAGGAGGAGCTTGGCGACCTGTTCTGGGACACGCTCATGGTCATACTCATAGCTGAGAAGGAAGGATTGTTCAAGTCTTCCGAGCCCATGGCTGCGCTGATTGGAAAAATGCGCAGGAGAAAACCATTCCTCTTCACCGGCCAGAAGGTTACGTTGGCTGAGGCTGAGCAGATGTGGGCTGAAGCCAAGTTAAAGGAAAAAACGCAAAAATGAATGTTGCAAAGGTTCTTGCGCTTGTTTTGGCAGCGGTTGTTGTCGCTAACTTCCTCGGCCTGGTGTTTGGGGTAATAAAGCAAATGACTTTCTGGATTGTTTCAATAATTGCGGCTATAACCGCTTACAAGATTATCCCGAAATTGAGGAAATGAGAGCACGGGGGGGGACTCGAACCCCCGAATAATCGCTCTGCAGGCGATCGCCTCTCGGCTTATTTATGCCCAAGCACAAATAATTAGCCGCTTGGCTACCCGTGCGCGGACCTGATGGGATTTGAACCCACGACCTTCAGCTGGCTTCTGGTTTGAGTAGAAGGCTGCCGCTCTGTCCGAACTGAGCTACAGGTCCTTGGATTGAATGGCTTCGTTGATGCGTATTTAAAGTTGTTGCTGTGGCCGGCATTTTTTACCCAAACCTTACATAGTATATCTCAGTTATACTAATTATGGTGAACCCAAGCAAGGAAAATGTGTTAAAACTGATTTTAGGGAATAGCCCCCTCGGAGCTTACTATTGACATGCGATTATTAAGCTCCGTCGCTATAATGAAGCGGGTGTACGAACCTTCTCGTGAGGACACCAGCGGAATGCACGCATTGAAACATGAAGACTGGTCTTCCTAACCTTTCCTTCTCTCATACCAGTGGTGCCTGCCGGTAGGCAGTTCAAAAAAGTGCAGTGCTCTCAGCATCCTTGGCGAACGGCCAAGAGCCCGGAACACGGATAGCATCTTGGTTGTCCTGCTTGCCTCTCCGGCTCGGGCCGCCTCTTTCACGAGCACAACTGCCTCCTTCTCCACTTTTTCAGCTGCCAGTGCCTCGTGGGCGATGGCCTGCCCTTTCTCAAAGAAGTCTGTAATCCTGAACAACTCAAGCAAGCGAAACACCAAGAAAAAGGGTATTGTCGCTATTATTTCAAGCCAGTATCTCCTCAAAAATGTTGGGAACTTCCTTAAACGCGCATACTTGAACCCCAGGTCTGCGGCAAAGACCAGCAGGATGAAAGCGTCAAGCCAGTCGGCATAGTACCTGTACCATTCAAACTTTGATGAGAAAAACAGCTCGCCGACTATCGCCACCAAAAGCACGGCCAGCAGGAGGGGTATCAACCGGTCAATCAGCTTCTCTATTTTGTGCAGCCAGATGCGCATTAAGCGTTTTTTGGAAGCTGAGGATTTAAACCTTTGCAGAAGCCAAGCGGGTCATCTGATTGCTCAAATGGGTTCACACCCCGCAGCTCTGCTGTGGCTGGGATTTTTTATTTTTTCGTCAATTCTGCGCAGCGTTTCCTCGATTCTTCCAAAGCGTTTGATTATAGAGAAATGCGCCGATTAGTGTAAAAAATATGCGCATTTCCTCATGCGGCGGCATGCTTTTCACCTCCGTTATCATTTTTCTACCTGGACCATATGGAGTGAACCCGCTGGTGAGAACACCAGTGGAATGCACGCATTCAATCCAGCTTGTTGTCCAACTCTCGTTTTAATGCTTCCCCAGATGCCAGCATTGTTAATATGCTTTCCTTCTCCGGATTTTTTTCAAGCTTCTCCAGCTCAGCCAATCTGTGTTTAATGACCTTCTGCACAAACTCGCTCCATTTGATTTC
>Ga0209541_10002742_pt1 | contig 33022 bp, 29 predicted proteins | sample RifCSPlowO2_01_FD_184027 | JGI IMG/M metagenome (GOLD analysis project Ga0209541, IMG submission 184027) | Groundwater microbial communities from Rifle, Colorado - Rifle CSP2_plank lowO2_0.1 (SPAdes) (version 2) | ecosystem: Environmental > Aquatic > Deep subsurface > Groundwater | place...
AGGAAGGATTGTTTCGTTTCCGTATCTGTTATTACCGACGAAAATAAATGGTTCGATCTTAAAGGAGTTAAAAAAGAGAAAGGTGGAAACGCGGTCACAACGCTGTCAATTTCCAACAAAGGTATAAAAATAAGTAGAAATATTCACCATTAATGTGACCATTAAACTGACGTTTGATATGCTATAATAAATTTATGAATATCGGAGTCTTAAAATCAACTGCAAACCAGATGGTGGCGAGCGCTAAAGGAATATTAGCCGCAGATGAATCTGCAAAAACTATCCAAAAAAGGTTTGACAAAATCGGACTTACATCAGACCCCAATACTAACTTGGCCTACAGAAAAATGCTCTTTGCAACTCCCGGTATCGAAAATTACTTATCCGGAGTGATTTTATTTGATGAGACGCTTAGGCAATCAATCGATGGTGTTTTAATTCCGGAATATCTTTCAAAAAAAGGCATACTTCCTGGAATAAAAGTAGATAAAGGAGCAGTCGATTTACCTGACTCTCCAGGTGAAAAAATTACAGAAGGACTCGATGGATTAAAAGAAAGATTAATTGAATACGCGAAGTTAGGAGCAAAGTTTGCTAAATGGAGAGCGGTAATAACAATTGGCCAAAATATTCCAACTGATCATTGTATCGAAGCCAATGCGGAAGCACTTGCTAAATACGCCTTTCTTTGTCAGGAACAGGATATTGTTCCAATGGTTGAACCCGAAGTACTTATGGATGCGGATAACACTATACAAATTTGTAAAGACGCTACAAACAGAACTTTAAAAGCGCTTTTTGCAAAATTGGCAGAGCATAATGTACCGTTAGAAGGACTAATCTTAAAGACAAATATGGTAATTTCTGGAAAGAAATGTCCGGTTCAGGCAAGCGCTCAAGAAGTTGCTCATGAAACAGTAGAAACGTTTCTAAACGTTGTGCCCAAAGAACTCCCGGGGATAGTATTTTTATCAGGCGGACAAACTCCCGATCAGGCAACGGAAAATTTAGCAGAGATCAACAAGATCGCAGGAAGTCCCTGGCAATTAAGCTTTTCCTATGGAAGGGCTTTGCAGGACGAAGCATTAATGGCTTGGGGTGGAAAAGATGAAAATGTTGAAGCAGGTCAAAAGGCTTTCATAGAAAGAGTCAAAAAAGTATCCGAAGCCCGTTCCCAACCCCCATCCTAGGCTTCGTAATAATCCGCTAACATTCCCCAAAAGTCCCCGTTTACTTATTTATTCAATATTCTATTTTGTACCCTATTGACATTTATCAGATTTTCTGATAATCTGAATATTATGAAAACAGTTAGTATAGTCAGAGATAGGGGTCAATTAACAATACCTGATTCTATTAGAAAAATAGCAGATTGGATAACTCCTATGTCTGCAGTCTCTATTTCAATAATGAAGCCTGATGAAATCGTTATTAAACCTCATCATGCCCAGATTGATTGGGATAAGATGTGGAACCTTATTAGAAAATCCCGTGCCATTAAAGGCAAAGGTAAAGGTAGTGCAGCTGAATTTATAGAAAAAGATAGACGCTCTCATTAATCATGACTCTTAAATTAGTAGTTGATTCCTCTGTAATTGTAAAATGGCTCAATTCCACCGATGAAGATAACTTAGGACAATCAGATAAGGTCTTAGCAGACGCTTTGGAAAACAAAGTAGAAATTCTAGCGCCTGAGCTGGCTAAGTACGAAGTTGGTAACACGCTCTTACTTAAGAAAAAATTATCTTCAAAAAAGGTTGAGATTCCCCTCCATACATTATTTGCTTTTCCTATTCAATTTATAGCGGAATCTGAAGATTTAGCAAAAGAAACTTTCACTTTGGCCGAAAGTCTAAAGATCACATATTACGATGCATCTTTTCTTTCCCTTGCCAAAAAATATGACGCAACTCTAGTGACAGAAAATATAAAACATCAGGGAAAGTCTACGAAAGTTAAAGTGAAATCTCTGCAAGACTATTAATGTGTATTCCCGCCTCGAAGGCGTATTGATAAGTTTATGATGGCGTTATAGATGGTACCAAAACAAAACGTTTGGAAATATACTTTTTTATTTCCAAAATCCCCGCCCCTGTTTTGGCGGATACGAAAATTGGTGAATGTTTTTCATACTTTTCTTTTAAATCATCTTTATTAAAAGAACCAACATCAATTTTGTTAAACACATATATCATATCCTCAAGATTTCTTCCAAGCTCTGCCAAAATCTTGTTAACAACATCAATTTTCATTTGCATCTCTTTGTCCGAAACATCAATTACATGAAGCAGAATATCCGCATGGATTGATTCCATCAGTGTGGATTTAAACGCTTTAATCAATTCTAATGGTAAATTGCGGATAAACCCGATAGTATCTGTTACCAATACTTCTTTTTGCAATTCTTGCATGTACATTTTACCTATACTGCTATCAAGCGTTGTAAATAATGCATTTTCAACCAATGTATTTTTGCCGGTAAGTTGATTAAAAAGCGAAGTCTTACCAGCATTCGTATAGCCTACTAGGGAAATTGTTTTAAATCCACTCCGTTTTCGTTTCACAAGCTGAGCAGCCCTGCTTTTGTCTATCTTTTCCCATTCATCAGTAATCTTTTTTATTTCACTTCTCCAGTGCCTTTTCATAAGCTCTGTATTGGTCTCTCCAACTCCGGAAGTGCCGATTCCGCCTCCCTGCTGGGATAACACAGCCCCCATACCATAAATACGAAAGCCCATATATCGCATACGGGCAAGCTTGATTTGAAGTTTGGCCTCAGTTGTCGTAGCATGCTTATCAAAGATTTGCAAAATCAGATCGACCCGATCCCAAACTTCTACACGCTGACCATTATCTTCAAGTGACAATTTTATGCGATGGAGTTGGCTAGGCTTAATCTTCGCGTTAAGAACTACAACATCTATCTTTTCTCTTTTTATTCTTCTTTCGATCTGCCGAAGAGTAATCTTTCCAACATATGTCGAAACTTCAGGCTTGTAATGGCGCTCAAGAATACGATCTACAATCGCAGCGCCTAACGTCTGTATAAGCGACTCAAGTTCCTCACCTGTATGAAGGGCCTTCTCTTCGTCAATATTTGGACTAAGAAAATGAATCACCAAAATCCGCAACGTATGTTTAATATCTTTCACTACTGTATTATACCTTAAAAGCCTATTGCATTTAGATAAATCGAAGGTGTAAGATTAGGATCATGAAGATTGCGGTAATTGGAGCCGGACATGTGGGCGGAGCGCTGGCAAAACAGTTTGCAAAAACAGGACACAGAGTTTATCTTGGCGTTCGAAATATAAAAGATCCAAAAGTATTAGCTCTTCTTTCCAAAAATATTTCCGCTCACAAAATTATTGAGGCTGTAGATAAAGCAGATGTTATTGTTACTGCAGCTTATCCTCAATATACAAAAGAAGTTGCAAAACAATTTGGCAATGTATCCAAAAAAATTATTATTGACGCGATGAACACATTCCGCGGCAAACCTGACCCTTACAACACAACAGCCGAAGCTCTATTGGCCTGGACAAATTGCAAAGATGTTGTCCGCTGTTTTAATACAACCGGTTTTGAGAATATGGCAAATCCAATTTATAAAGGCAAAAAAATTGACATGTTTGTAGCAGGAGATAGTAAAAAAGGCAAAAAAGCAGCGACAAAACTGGCAAAGGAAATTGGATTTGGAGAAGTTTTTGATCTTGGAGGAAATGACAAGTTTGAGCTAATGCAGCAAATCGTTACCGTATGGGTTTCGCTTGCCAAAATATTAGGCAGAGACATCGCCCTAAAAATCCTAAGAAGATAAGATTAATAAAACTTCTGGTATAATTACCTCATCATGACTTTTAGAGAAATTAAAATTGAAGACTATAATAAATTGATTCCATTTTGGAAAGAGAATTACTTTGTAGGTGAAATGGATAGCTTAGATCGATTTAAACTATTCTTGGATAAAAATCCAAAGCTTAGTTTCCTTGCAGAAGACAATGGAAATATAACAGGAACAGCACTTGGATCTTTTGATGGCAGAAGAGGATACTTACAAAAAGTCGTTGTTGACAAAAAATTCAGAAGACAAGGACTTGGTCAACAATTGGTAAAAAAAGTTATTGAGAAATTAAAGACTCTTGGTGCAACCTATATCCCGGTAAGCGTAGAAGAAGATTTGGTTGGTTTTTATGAACAATGCGGCTTTAAAAAAACATCCCAAATCCCAATGAATATAAATATTTAATTTCCGACTATTGACAAGTAATCAAAAATAGTTTAAATTCTAATTATGGCTGGAGAAGGAGGAGAGACACCACAACCAACAGGCGAACAACCGCCTAACCCTGCAGAAGCGGCACAAGAGAAAACACCGACAAGTGGTTTGGGAACAGGACCAAGGATTCCTGCTGAAAGATTTACGATTGAAGGTACAAGAAGTCCTTCCGATATTCTCGCAGAAGCGGCAAAACAAGTAGTAAATACGCCACCTGAACAATTATTGAAGAGTTCTCAGTGGAGAAGGGACTCTGGGCAAGACGCCACAGAAGCATCCTTAAATCAAGGACTACCTCAATCAACAGTTAAAGAAACAGGCGTATCTACCCCAAATAGCACAAATCAATCACCCACAAAATAAAACGCATACAACAACCTGAAAGTTAAAACAAGATTATATTTATATTGACAAACTACTCTATTATCCTGCTATACTTCAAACTAACTATATGAATTTGCCTTCATTAGAAAAAGCAAAAGTTTTTGGAAAGACTGTTTTTTTGAGAGCGGATTTGGATGTTCCGCTGTCAGCCATCAGCCATCCTTCGACTCCGCTCAGGACAAGTCAGCCATCAGCAATCAGTGAAATTGAGGATGATACGAGGTTGAAAGCAGCGCTGCCGACAATTGAATACTTACTGAAAAATGGTGCGAAAGTTATTATTGCCGGACATTTGGGAAGACCCAAAGGGATTGATAAAAGTTTGAGCCTTGAGCCAATCGCCCGTTGGTTTAGTATTAAGTATAAAGTATTAAGTATTAAGTATGGGAAACGGAAAGGATTTGATGGGTGGGAATTGACAGATAATCTTTTTTTACTTGAAAACTTAAGGTTTTATAAAGGCGAAGAGGCGAACGATCAAGACTTTGCAGCAAAACTCATAAGTCTTGCAAACATCTACGTTAATGACGCGTTCGCAGTCTGTCATCGGGCCCATGCATCAATCGCTGGAATGCCGAAATTTCTGCCTCATTTTGCCGGAATCCACCTTCGGGAAGAGGTCAGAGTTTTATCTTCGGTTTTAGAAAACCCCAAACGGCCGCTTGTTGTTATTATTGGTGGCGCAAAAATTGAGACCAAGCTCCCATTGGTTGAAAAGATGCGAGGTGTTGCGGATTATGTTTTGGTTGGAGGAAAAATAGCTAAAGAAATTTTACCATTTTTAAAAGAAAAGAGCCAAACACTGTTTGTTGCAGATCTTAATCCAGACGGATTCGATATTACACCAAAAAGCACTGATGATTTTTTAAAAATTGTTAATACTGCAGAAACAATTGTTTGGAATGGACCTGTCGGATATGTTGAAATTAAAGAAGGATTGGAAGGAAGCAGAAAGTTGGCAGAAGGAATTGTCAAAAGCAACGCTTATACGGTTGTAGGCGGAGGCGACACACTAGGTTTTTTAAAAAAACTCGGGCTTCTTGATAAGTTTTCTTTTGTTTCAACAGGCGGCGGCGCGATGCTTGAATTCTTAAGCGGAAAGAGCTTGCCGGGAATAATTGCGATTATTTCTTAAAATTGATATAATCTCGAGGGTCAAAAATATGATCAATCAAAAAGATTTTGTTTTGTGGCTATCCGAAATAGACAAAACTCATGCTCCATATATTGGAGGAAAGGCCGCGAATCTCGGAGAAATGCTCAAGAACAAGCTTCCGGTCCCTAACGGCTTTGTCATTACATCTTCAGCATATCAAACTTTTATAAAAGAGAACAATCTTAAGGATAAGATACACGCCGTAATGAAATCCATTGATTATAACGACCCAAACTCCCTAAGCAAATCCTCAAAACAAATAAAAAAAATTATAGTTACAGCAAAGGTCAGCCCTAAAATAGCAAATCCTGTTTTAGAACATTATAAAAAGTTAGGAAAAGATGCATTGGTTGCGGTAAGATCATCCGCAACTTCCGAGGACTCCAAAACAGCTTCATTTGCAGGCCAACAGGCAACATTTCTTAACGTTTTAGGCAGCGAAAACCTGATTAAAGCAATTCTAGGCGGTTGGGCATCGCTTTTTGAATCCAGAGCTATGTTTTACAGACATGAAGAAAAACTCAACGAAAACCAAGTTGCCATATCTTTAGTTATTCAAAAAATGGTGAATTCAGAATCATCCGGGGTAATGTTTACAATAGATCCGGTAACTCTGGATAAATCAAATGTAGTAATTGAGGCAATTTATGGTTTGGGTGAGTATATAGTTGGAGGAAAAGTAACGCCCGACCACTACGTTGTAGATAAAAATTCTTTAAGAATTGTAACAAAAAAAGTAGAACCGCAAAAAATAATGTTAACGCGCAAAGATGGACAAAACAAAAGCGTAACATTAGCAAATCAAAGAGGATCCGGCCAAAAAATAGATGACCAGGATATAGTATCGCTTGCAGTTTTAGGAAAACTTATTGAGAAACATTACAATTATCCCCAAGACATTGAATGGGCAAAAGAAGGAAAAAACATTTATATTGTCCAGACAAGACCTGTAACAACAATTAACAATAAACGATTAACAATTAACAATCAAAAAAACGATATCTCACTCTCAACATCAAAACTTTCAGAACCAATCCTGACAGGTGATCCTGCAAGCCCTGGTGTTGCTACGGGAACTGTTAAAATAGTCAGAAGCACAAAAGATATTGATAAAGTCCAGCTTCATGATGTTTTGGTTGCTCCCTATACAAACCCCGACTATGTTCCAATCATGAAAAAATCATCTGCAATTATTACAGAAAGAGGAGGAAGAACATCTCATGCCGCGATTGTTTCCAGAGAATTTGGAATTCCGGCAATAGTTGGCGCGCAAAATGCTTTATCGATACTAAAAGATGGCATGACAGTAACAGTAGTTGGAGATACAGGAAAAGTTTATGAAGGCGCAGTTGCTATAAAAAGCGACAAAAAGGAAGATACAGAAGCTGCCAAACTTAAAACCAAAACAAAGGTATATGTAAACATAGCAGAGCCGAAAAGAGCAGTTGAAGTTGCAAAAATGAATGTAGATGGCATTGGACTGCTTAGAGCAGAATTTATGGTCGCCCAAATTGGGATACATCCGAAAAAACTTATAAAAGATGGTAAAGGAAAAATATTTACCGAAAGCTTGGCCAAAAATCTTACTGCAATTTGTAAAGCTTTTTATCCAAGACCGGTTATCTTTAGAACAACAGATTTTAAAACAAATGAATATAGAAATCTAATTGGGGGAAAAGAATTCGAAGAAGTAGAAGAAAATCCAATGCTTGGATACCGTGGTGTATCCAGATACATCCAGGATAGGGATGTATTTATGCTGGAACTTGAGGCCATAAAGTATGTCAGGAACGTAAAAAAGTTAACTAATCTGAATATCATGCTCCCCTTTGTACGAACAGTAGATGAATTAATTGAGGTTAAAAAAATTATTGCGTCAAGCGGTCTCAAAAGAAGCAACAATTTGTTGTTATATATGATGGCAGAAATTCCATCTAATTTTATACTTTTAGAAGACTTTATAAAAGCAGGCATAGATGGTGTGTCTATCGGGTCAAATGACCTAACCATGCTGATTTTAGGTGTTGATAGAGACAACAGCAGATTAACGGATTCTTTTGATGAGATGAATAAAGCAGTCCAAATAGCAATTGAGAAAATAGTAAAAACATGCAGCAAATATAAGATACTTTGTTCTATCTGTGGACAGGCTCCATCCAATTATCCTGAACTTGTCAAAAACCTGATTCGCTGGGGCATTAACAGCGTATCTGTTGCTCCTGATGTGATAAACAAAACCCGAAGGATTATATATAATATTGAACAGGGTAAGTAATTTATTATGGCTACGATCAAGAAACTTTTTGCTCAAGAAGTACTAAGCTCAAAAGGTTATCCGGTAATAGATACAACAGTAATCCTTTCGAACGATATTATTGCTTCTTCCTCCCCTCCCTCCGGCACATCAAAAGGAACTTACGAAGCACACGAAATAGTAGATACTCAAAGCAAACGTTATAACGGACACGGCGTATTAAAAGCTATTGAAAATGTAAACAAAATAATCGCTCCAAAACTACTAGGTATTGATATAAATGATCAGCAAAAAATAGATAAATTAATGATAGAGCTTGATGGCACAAAAGACAAAAGCAAACTCGGAGCTAACGCGATACTTTCTGTTTCTCAAGCAGCAGTCAAAGCAGGCGCGAATAACTCTTCTCTCCCGTTATATCTTTATATTAAAAAGCTCATATCAAGCAATGCCCCTAAAAATTATCCTACGCCTTTATTCGTACTTATTGCAGGAGGAAAACATGCCGAAGGTTCCATAGACTTTCAAGAAATTCTGCTTGCGCCGTCAGTCTCAAAAACTTTTGAAGAAAAAATAGAAATTGGCGCTAACATTTATCACCTGTTGGAAAATAAGCTTATGGAATTAGGTCTTTCAACACTTACATCTGTTGAAGGAGGCTTTTCTCCCAAAGTTCCTAACAATACCGAAAGCTTGCGTTTAATGAAAGACGTAATTAAAGAATCACCTTACAAGTTATCACTGGATGTTTCTCTGGGAATAGACGTAGCCTCCTCCTCCTTTTATAAAGACAAACAATATTTTCTAAAAGACAAAACAACGCCTTACAACCCGAAAGAAATGACTCTATTTTATAAAAAACTTATATCTGACTTTAACATTATTTATTTAGAAGACCCCTTCTCCGAAGATGATTGGTCCTCCTGGCAAAAAGGTTTTAATATGCTCTCTAAAGATTCTCTTATTGTAGGCGATGATCTTACTGTCACAAACCCTGACAGACTAAAACTAGCTCTGAATAGTAATACCATAAACGGTATAATAATCAAGCCAAACCAAATAGGAACAGTTAGTGAGACAATAGAGGTAGTTAAAATGGCACGTTTAAATAATATAAAAGTCATCGTATCGCACAGAAGCGGAGAAACCATGGATGATTTCATTGCGGATTTTGCTATAGGTGTGGGAGCTGATTATGTCAAATTCGGAGCGCCGGCAAGAGAAAGAGTAATAAAGTATAATAGATTACTTAAGATCAAAAGAGAATTAGACCAAACTACCTAAATTCCCGGATACATAATCTTTAATCGATTCTCTTCAATATTCAATATTTCCATCGCATCTTTTTTTGTAGACTCCGAAATGCAAAAAACAACATCCGACTCTTTTTTAACCCAACTCAACTTTCTTTTCTGTGATGCAACAATATTTGGGGAAATTATGAATTTAAGAGGATTAAACTCTGTCCGATTATGGGTTTCTTCCGGATATTTATAAACTATTAGATCGTAAATAATTGTTGCCTTTTTTGCCCTAATCGTTGGCGGTTCTGTCCAATCAGATGTAATAAAAACATCCACATCCCCTATTAACCACTCTATCGGCAGAATATGCAGCTTATTCCACAATAAATCAAGAAGTATTGGAGGAAACTTAAATTTTTTAATTTTAAAATTATGATTTGATTGAAAATTGAAAATTGAAAATTGAAAATTTCTTCTCAGCGAAGAGAAGAATAGCGTGTATTCATTCTCCTTATCAACTTTTAAAAGATGCTCAACTAATTTTGCAAGTAAGTTTGCTACTCCCGTCCACTCATACGCCATCTGACTTACATCAATCCCAATCTTCATTCTTTTATTTTAACAGATTTACCTTTTTTAACCCAAAGACTGAAGATAATTGCTAAGAGGAAAAATGCGGCGGCGTACCATGTGAGGCGTTCTGCGGTAAAAAAAGTCCAAGTGGCAAAAAGTGGAATAGATAAAACAAGACAAACAAGTCCTGCAACTGTCGACAATTTAGGATTATGCTTAAAGATCAAAAAAACCAAAACAATCAAAAAAGCTATATCTTGTACCTTCATAATACTGTATAATTAATAGTCTGCAGCTAAATAATAACTTATAGATGAATAAAACTCAACTTCCCACTAATTTTATAAAACACACAAGTAAAAACCCCATTCAGAGATACCTTATTAATAATTTTTATTCGTCTCTTATCTCTTTGGCAAAACCCCTATCACCCAAAACTATTCTTGATGCCGGATGCGGAGAAGGATTTACAATGCACAACCTGGTAAAAAACAAAATCGGACAAACTGTTACAGGAATAGAATTTTCCTATGAGGCAATTGCTCTTGGAAAAAAACTTTTCCCTACACTTGATTTTAAGCAAGGAAGCGCTTATGAGCTTCCATACAAAGATAATTCGTTTGATCTTGTGGTTTGCACAGAAGTTCTGGAGCATCTGGATAACCCAAAACAAGGACTCAAAGAAGCTGTAAGGGTTACAAAACGATATGTAATTATTTCTGTTCCAAATGAACCATTTTTTATGCTTAGCAACTTTTTGAGAGGAAAAAATCTCTCAAGACTGGGCAACGATCCAGGACATATCAACCATTGGACAATTCTATCTTTTCAAAACTTCCTGAAAGTTAACGGCGTAAAAATAAAAATATTAAAATTCCCGTTTCCATGGATATTGGCTTTAGGAGAAAAGAGATAGTTTTAAGAGTTCTCAAATTTAAGAATAGCCTTTTCCCTCTCTGCTCCTTGTGGCCTTTGAGAGGCATTAATTATAAGGTCTGCCAAAAAACCGGTAAAGAAAATTTGAATCCCGCTAAATACGAGAATCATCCCAAAGAAAAAAAGCGGACGCGTTGCAATAGCCTCACCCTGCGCATGGATAATTGCAAGATAAGATAGTATCATTACTCCTAGCAAAGAAATAAAACCTCCTACCGTACCGAAGAAGTGAAGTGGTCTTCTTGCATATTTGCTTAAAAAAAACATTGTAAACACGTCGGGCAGATCTTTCCAAATTTTTGAAAAACCATATTTAGATTTACCGAACTCCCGTTTTTTATGTATAACCGGAATCTCTAAAACACTAAAACCCTGTTGATGCAATAAAAGCGGAATAAATCTGTGCATTCCTCCATACAGGTATAGGCTTTTTGCCGCATCCCTGGTATACACTTTTAATCCGCAATTATAGTCATGCAAACTAAAGCCCCAGATAATTCCTGTAAGATAATTGAAAAGTTTTGAAGAAATAATTTTTGGCAAGGGGTCTTTTCTATCTTTTCTCCATCCGCAAACTAGATCCCAAGCGCCTTTTGTTGCATTATCTATAAGTTTGGGAATCTCGGAGGGTATATCTTGTAAGTCCGCATCGAGAGTTGCTATATAATCTCCGAACGCCTTTTGAAATCCAAAGGTTAACGCTTCCGCTTTTCCCTGGTTTTTTCTAAAAGAAAAAATCCTGACTTTATTATTTTTCTTGGCAATTCCTTTAAGAATTTCCAATGAGGAATCCGTTGATCCATCGTCAACAAAAATAATTTCATAGCCCTTGGCTATTTTTCCTAATCCCCTGACAAGTTCTTTATATAACAAGGCCAAACTTTCTTCCTCGTTAAACAATGGAATAACTACACTTAACATATTTTTAGGCAGGATGTATGTAATTATACGTCAAAATTGCATTACTAACAATAAAGATGTAAAACCATATGTTTCCCAACGACCTAAAGATTCTTTTTTTGTTAAAAAGGAGCGCTAAAATAAATGGCCCAAACATAACAAATATAAGTAAGCGAAATATCAAAGGTGTGAGTCCAAAAGGCTCTTCATAAAGATAGTAAATATTGTAAAATCCGACAGTTAACATCATTAGAATAATAAAAACGCTTTGTTTAGTCAGACTCTCAACAAGAAACCTTGCGCTAAATATTGCCATGAATGGAAACATAGGAATCATATACCATCCCATTTCTCCTTGCTCTGTCAGGGAAAATATAAGTAAGATAAAATAAATTAGAGACGGAATAAGAAGTATTTTGTTTTTACTATAATCAAGAAAACTTAAGAAAAAACATATAATGCCAAACAAATACCAACCGTCAAAATACACTTTATTAACAATAATGGGTGTTGATATTAAATACTGCAAAGTTTTTGGCCCGATATCTCTATCTGATTGGAGCGAAATAATTTTCCGAAATACTTCCCAATCAAAATACATCCCGTATAAACCATAAGATAAAATAATTAACGTTGATATTGTAATTAATATAAGTAAAAATTTAGATTTTATTTTGTAGGAAATAAAAAAGTAAAGCATCGTTAGAAAAGTTACTATACCTAATTCTTTTGTCCAAAAAGAAAGACCGCAAAGAATAGATATTATCGTGGTTTTAATCAATGTTATTTTCTTATTTAGAATATAAAAAAGATAAATTGCCAAAAGCATTAATGGCGTTAGGACGTTTTCGGCAAAAACTACTCTGCTGCTTATTGCAAATATTGCTGTAGTTGAATAAATAAGAAGCGCCCAGACGCCTGTTTTGAAATTAAAGATTTTCCACGCAAGTAAAAAAACGAGTATTTGCGAAACAGTTGATAAAAAAATTGGAACGAGTCTTACTGTTTTTAGATTTACTTCAGGGAATGAATCTTGCCCAAATAATATTGACCAACCGCCAACAATAATACCTGCAAAAGGCGGATGGTCAAAATATGGATAAACAATCGGAAAATAGAGTTTGTCAATGGTTAAATGCTGTAAATTTTTATATGCAGTAAATGCTGACCAGGAAATGGGTATATGTTTTGTAAGCAAACTTATCCCTAGGAAAGAATATGTATATTCATCGCTTGATGCTCCTCTTTGAGGATACACCGAATAGTTATGCAGTCGGAGAATAAGACCAAGAAGAAGGATAAAAATAACTAATGTTATCTTAATCTTTGTCATAAACCTTTAGGTTTTCTACTTCTTACTAAGAATAATAAGCATAATAATGTTCCTACAAGAGTTAACCCGCTTATAACTAATCCTATATTGACAAACTTCTGAGGCTCATAATAAACTTCAAGGGAATATTCGCCATCTTTTGGTAGAACAAAACTATTTAATATATTATTGAACTTTGAACTTTGAACTTTGTCCCGATTTGATCGGGATGAACTTTTTGCTACCCAGTTTCGATCAAAACTTTCAGAAAAAACTAAAATATCATTTTTTTTAGCATTAGAAACTTTTACTTTATATTTTGTAGGATTTATCGTTTCATATGCTATCTTTAATTCTTCATTCTTAATCGTTGATTCAATAAAGAAATGATCTTTTGGATTTGACAACTCAAACACTGAAATCTTTCCAAAAGGATCACTACCATAACAATTTAACAATTTAACAATTGAGCAATTTACCTGTTTTAACCAATTAATCTTTTTTAATTCTTCAATCGTTTTTAAATACTGTTTTTCATCATATTTTCTATCACTTAGAAAAATCTCTCCTTCGGAATCGTAAGGAACAATAACATATTTTACCGAAGCATTCTTCAGCATAATCATCGTTAATGGACCGTCCAAAAACAACTCTTTTTTACCTACAGCTGGGTGGTTATTGGAAAAATAACCAAATCTTTGCCATTGAGGAATCCATAGTGTTCTGAAAAATTCCGTCTGGCTATGCAAAAAATCTTTCAAAAGAGCATATTCTTTTGGGACTTCGTGTTTCCTAAACGTCCCTCCCAATTCTCCTAAAAAAACAGGCCGAATAAGAAATATAAAATATAAAATAGTAAATACTAAAAATAATAAAGGCAGTGTCATCCTGAACGAAGTGAAGGATCTCCCCAACCACTTGTAAATCGAATAAACACTAAAAGGTATTAGGACACTGTAAGACAACACAACCAATAAGTAAAACTTAGTAGGGTCTCTAAACATAATAAAACCGGGAATATATTCGTATAACCAAAGATATACGTTACCAAATGGCTCATTCATTCCCTTTGCCAAAAATGCCCCAAGTAAACCGATTAGAGCAAAGAAAATAATATTTATAGATTTTGACCCTTTTATAAACAATAAAGAAGAATATGCCAATATCGGTAACATTATGAATTCCGGTTTCATAAATCCTGTTTTACCAAAGATGTTCTCCGGCCAATTGGGATGAAGCAAAGAAAAAGAATTCTCAAATAATGCAAAGCTGAAAAAACGCAATTGAGAAAAAGGATTTTCCACAATGAAATGTTCACCGAGGTCTATCTTAAAAATAATACTCGGCAATATCCAAAAAGCATGAAGAGAAAGTGTAATTAATAAAGGAATAGCAAAAACAAAAAAAATTCTCTTCAGTGATGAATATGTTAATAAAAAATAAATAAATACTGCACCTAATACTATATATGCAATTCTAAGGTCAAAAAATACATTAATTGCCAAAACTATCCCCGTCAATAAAGGAATTTGAAAATTTACACTTTTTAAACCAATGGTGTCTATCAACTTAATAAAAACCCCTAAAACAAGCGGCGCGACAGAATATGCCAAAGCTAGTCCTACCTGACCCCCTCCAAAAATCGCAAGTGCGTAGGTATTAAATATGTATAAAATCCCAGCAAAAACATTTAAATATATGTTTTTATAAATTCGTCTAGACAGAAAATAAGAAGAAAGGAAAGATAAGCACAAAATTGGCCAAAAGTACAATAACTTTTCTCCTATAAACCACGGGATATGCAGAGCTTGAGTTAAGAAAAATCCCCCAAACGATAAATATGAATTAAGACTTAGCAAATGAAGATTTGATCCTCCAAGCCCGGAGTTAAGGCTTGAATCCCATGCATAAGAATAATCAAGAATTTTAGAGAGAGTTTCCGACCAGAAAAATCTCCAATCTCCCCCAACAAGTGGATAAGACGAATACCAAAGATCAAAAGGCAAATGAATCATTTTTTATTTTTCCTTTTCAAATCTACAATATACGAAGAAAAATCTTGAATAAACCCCAATAGTAGCAAAAAATAAACAAGAGCTCCAAATTCTTCAGCAACAGATTCTTTTCCTAAAAGCAAAAATATAAGCGCTAAAATAATTAACAAAATCCCAACAAAATAATTTACCCATTGTTTAATTTTCAATACAATAACAACTATTACCCATGTAATTAAAAATGACTGCCAGAAAGATAAAAAAATATTTATATAGGGAACTCTGGAAAAAATCGTAAGGAATATAAATAGCAATATTATAAACAAATATTTCTTGTATTTTGTTAAGTATTTACTTTTGTCCTTTAAACCTAATACGTCGTATACAACAAACGCTCCAAACAATACAAGCGTTATCAGATAAACTACCCAAGAGGATAAATATAAATTAATATAAGGAAAGTTAGAAAACAGAGTTAGACTAATAAATAATGGCATAAGTGTAAAATATTTTATATATTTAAAGTATTTATTTTTCATTTTTAAATTTTCTATAAAACAAATAGATTATGCTTCCGAAAAAAGTAACCAATGAAATTAAAAATCCAGCATAGGATGCTCTTTGGGGAAAATATTCAATTATTATGTCATATGTTCCTTTTTTTTCCACCACCCATGCATTTGTATACTGATTGAGGACAAAGTGATTTTTTTCATAAAGAAACTTGGATGAAAAAAAGTTGCCAATGCTTGATTTGGTGTTATCTACAAAATACAATTTCCAGTTAGCATTGTATGCCTCCTGAAAACCAAGAGCGTATGCGCTTTTTGCATTTCCTACATGAACTTGGTATTTTGTAGGATTTATTTTGCTAAATGATATTTTTGGCGTAATAAATGCTTGTGAATTAATTTTTTTAGTAATAGATATGTCTGGAATACTTACTTCATTAATATTAAAATTTTTAATTTCAAAAACGCTTTTTTTTGCGCTATCTTTAGAATCAAGTAAATAAATTGATATGCCAGCCTGATCAAATCCAGCATAAGGAGTAAACACATAATCAAATTTATTCCATACTCCGTTGTAATCCGCATATAACGTTTTTAATTTTTTTGCGATCTGCTTATCTTTTGATCCTTTTTTAAATTGATAAATAGATAAGTTAGGAGAATCACCATCAATCAATTTATACTCAAAGCTAATACTATAAGTGTTTTTATCGCTAAAATCTTCTATTCCAAAATCAACTTTCTCATTTGTTTTAAGATTTATAACTTGTTTTTTATTTTCTCCATTATCTATTAGAAGATTTGGCCCCTGAGGGTACACAAGCTCAATACGATGATTCCCTTCCTTAAGAGAAATATTATTTAAATATTTTAATAAATTTCCATCTAGAATAATGCGTTGCGGATATTTCAGAACATTCATTAAATTAATATCGTATTCACCAGCACTTGTGATAGTAAACGCATATTTTAAATCATTCATTGATTTTGTGAGCCAGGCTTTGTTTTTTAGATAGTTAATGTAATTATCCATATAATTTATAAGATTTAAATATTCATGCGAGTCTATTTTGGATCTAAAAAATGGCAACGTAATATATTGCTCTTGCTGGGTTAAATATAAGTAAATTTTAACGTAATAGTCATTTCTTTGTTTATCATCTATGTACTCCACTTGTTCTATGGCTCTATCTATGTTTTCTTTATATCTTTTTATAGCAGAGCCTATAAGTTTTTGAGATCGTCTTTTAGAAACCCTATTAATGATTTTGAAATACTCGGCAAATCTTTTATTTGAAAGAGAAAGAGAAATATCAATAAGTTTGGCTGGATTTTCTAAGGCATGATTAAGCGTCTGTTGCTCCGTAAAATCAACGTAAGGATAAAAAATTGAATCAGGTAACAAGCTTACATTGGGAATAAATTCTAAAATTCTTTTTCCCTGATTAAACCCGATAAGATCTCCGGAACAAATAACACATTCTGCTTTAATTTGTAATTCATTAATGAATAAATTAAGACTGTTGCGGTATTCATCTTTTTCTCCCAATGAAGAAAGCATTGTGTATTGGTGTTCCCCCTCCATCGAATTAAAAGAATGCTGCATATTAAAATCTGAGTAACTTAGCGTTTTTGGCACGTATACATGTGGCAAAAAATAGGGATTTTTTATATCGTACAGCGTCCACTCTCCTATTTCTTTTTCTGTAAAAACTCCCTTCATGTGTGATAATTTATATCTAGTAGAAAGGAAATCTTTTGATGTTATATTCTTATCCTGCGACAATAAATCATCCCGCCACAAAATTTTATTAATACCAAACATACCTGTAAAATATAAAAAAGACTGATGGTCATTATTAACAATAGATTTATATATCTGGTTTGAAATGCCAATATTTATCCCCGCCTCACGCACGAACGATTTATTGGCAAATAACATTGGTAAAGAATCTAAACTGAGATACCCCCACTTATACGTGTCGAGTTCGTCCAGAGAAGGAAGTAGCAATATTCTTGAATCAGGCTGAATTTTTTTTTCCAAATACTCACCCATCTCCGCTACGTATGGGGGAATTTTTACTTTTGTTGTGAATGGTTTATTCCATAAAAAGAAATCGATTGTAAAAAATGGGTAGTGATATAAAAGGACAAATAATATAGCTAAAATTCCAGTTAATCTATAAAAAAACTTATTATTTATAAATTTAAGTACAAGCATATTAAGGCTATAAGCAGTCAAAAATACCATTCCAAACCATAGGATTGGGCCAAATTTATAAAAAGAGGATCTAAAAATAGTAAAGCCGGGGACAAATTTTATAAGAAGGGTATAAATAAAACCAAAAGGCGGATGTGAACCGGCGGTAAATATAAAACCTACTAAAAGAATAAGAAATAGAGCAAAAAAGAGTTTATCTTTTCTCTCCTCCTTAGCAAAGGCTCTTCGAAATAATAATGCTAATAAAATAATAATTATAAATACAAAGCTTAAAACAATTAATAATGGATTATGAATATAATTATCCGCATAAGGATGAAGCAGATTGTCATGCCAATCAGGTATCCCCTCAAGTCTAAATAAATTTAAAAAACTTGCATTCTTACTTACCGTCGCCTCCCATCCCAAAATCCCTTGTATTCCGCCAAACGATGCAAGCGAGAATGAATAATTATTAAATAAAAGAGCTATCTGTGGTAAAATCCAATACGCATTAATTAATATTGAACCAAAGATTAAAGATAGTGCTAATTTACAAGAATAATAAATTTCTTTTTTGCCGTTTTTTAAAATATTTATTGTGGTTAAATATGCTATAGTTAATCCATAGACAAGAATTAGCGATCCAAAAAATGTTGGTGCACCTCCTCCATTAAAAATAAAAAGAGTTAATGAAAAAAGTACAGTCGCCTTTAAGATAGAATATTCTTTAGTTGAAGCTTTATATATAATCAGAAACCCTAAAGGCAACGCAGCAAAAATAGAAAATTTAGCTCGTTCTGCAATAAACCATGCCTGAAGAAGAAAAAAATTATAAATATAAAATACGCTTCCAAAAACTCTAAGTATCCAAAATTTTCTATCAGAAAAAAATGCGTTTAAACATATATACATGGAGAATCCTATGGCAATAAACCACAATACAAGTGTTAAGGATTGCCCCTTAGAAACTGAGCCAGTTAAGATAGTAAATATAGCTTCAGGAGCTTGAGTAATTAAAAAACCTTTAAATATAGTCCAGTCATAACCAAAGTTATTATTTTCGTTCCAAGAGTAAAATAAATTCCTTAAGTGGTTTGTAGGATTTTGTCTAAAACCTGAATCATGTCCTAATATTATCTGATTATCCCCAAACCACAAAAGAGGCGTAAGCGATAAAATAAAAAGGAATATAACTTCGAAAAATTTAGCTGAACGTAGTTTCATTTCCCGTATAAGATTTTTTTATATAAAAATTTTTGTTCATCTAGTTTGTTCATATAGGAAGTAAAAATTTTAATTGTAAAAATACTTTTATAACTATGTTCTTGGGTTCATTTTTAATCTAATTAAAATCGGTAATATGTGCTTCACTTTTTTTCCAAAAGATATTCTTCCAAAACCAAATATTCAAGACCTGAATGTTCAAACGCAAAAAGTGCATCTTTCGGAGATTTGACTATAGGATGTCCATGAAGATTGAAGGAGGTGTTTAAAACACCACCAACCCCTGTTAACTTCTCGAATTCTTTTAAGATTTTGTAATATCGACCATTCATGCCCTCTGTCAAAAGTTGTGCCCTTACTGTTGAGTCATACTGATGCATGGCTGATATCAGCTCTTTTTTTCCAAGCTCGGTAGTATCAAATGCAATCATCATATAGGGAGACTCTAATTTCTTAGTATTTATAATGTAATCATTTGCTCTCTCCCAAAGTATAGTTGGGGCAAAAGGCATCCAGAAATCCCTGTTTTTCATCTTCATGTTTATGTCCTTAACAATTTGAATATTTCTTGGATCCGCGAGAAGAGACCGATTTCCTAAAGCTCGTGCCCCAAATTCCATATTCGAGGAAAAATGCGCCACTACTTTTCCTTTCGACAAGAGAATCGCAATCTCTTTTTCTATTCCTTTTACCCGTTTCACTTTATGACCTCTCCTTCTTGCGTCTTCTATGTCCTTTTCGAGCTCCCCTGGAGAACACCTAGGTCCCCAGTAGACATTTTCGATAGGGGAAGGGTGGGCAACTTCTTTATCATGCAGGAAAATTTCTCGAAGCCCAAGATAGCAGCTTCCTAGAGGGGCTGATTCATCACCACATGAAGGTAAAATAAATATTTTTTTTACTTCTTCCAGCTCTGCGATTTTCTGATTTAGTTTTACATTCATAAAAACTCCGCCTCCCAATACAATATTTGAAATCCCTGTTACTTTTATTGCATGTTTTATCCATTCTAAAACCCTTTCTTCCAAAAGAGCTTGGAATGCTCCGGCCAAATGATCAAAACGAACTTCCAGAAGATTCTTTCTTAAATAAATTCCAAAATCTTGAGCATTTTTTGGCATATAAAATTTCAGCTTATTCTTTTTGTTTAAAGTTATACAGTATTTTATTTTATTGTAGATTCTATCTACATCTTCCTTTCTTGCGTATGGAGCAAGCCCCATCACCTTATATTCATGCTCATGAGGTTTCATGCCCAAAAATTTCGTAAGATGTGCAAAAATATACCCAAACGAAAATTCCCGGGGTGTCTTTGCTAAAACCTTAATTTCGTTTCTTTTAAATATATTAACGCTTGCACAATAGTTATCCCCTTCCCCATCCAATGTTAAAACCAATGCCTTTTCTTTATTAAAAGGTGAAGCGTAATAGGAAGCAGCAGCGTGAGAAAGATGATGGTCGTAGGCTTTAATTTTCTTTTTGTCAATTTTAAGAAAATTCGAAATGAATTCTTTTTGTTTTTTTGTATAGTATGTCCCAATAATAAATGCCGAAATTCTATATAAAACCATGCCAGGAAAGCGTAAAAACGGAAAATAATACCTAAGTTTTCTAAAATATTGCCTGACAATATCTAACTTTACGATTGAAAAAACAAGGAAAGAAATAGACTTAAATTTACTTTTTTCCTCTCCCCCTGCAGAAAATGGTGGTCTTGTAAGATATGGCAATGTGACAAGATCCAGATTTTTTCCGTTGATGCCTGCTTCTTTCAAACACCACTCAATTGCCATTTTAGGAAATCCGTTGTAACTTTTAATTCCATTAAACCGTTCTTCGCTCGCGCTTGCAACAACTTTACCCCCTTTAAGAAGAGTTGCGTTAGCGATATATCCATTGCAAATTCCCAATATATACATTTCAATAAAAAAAGAAGTTATGGCCTTCCTTTAATTCCTCCGATCTATTTATTCCAGGCTGTCTAATCTCTCCATGTTCTGTTATCCGGTAATAAGAATAACCATACCTATAAAGAAAAGAAAAAATCTCTTCGGGATCGTATCCGAATCGTCTTGTCCACTCTTTTTGTATTTCAACTAAAATGCAAGGTTTAAATTCCTTTATAGATTCACATGCGCCTTTAAGGGCAAAAAGCTCCGATCCTTCTATATCGCACTTTATACTATCCACTCGTTTTATTTGATGCTTTTTAATGTAGGAATCTAATGTTATCATCTGAACCTCTTCGGTTTTGCGATTTGAAACAAATTCATTTTCGATATAATTCCCAAAAAAATTATCTATTGAGAGCCGTACGGAAGTATTTTTATTTCCAATTGCAAGCTTTTCCAGAACAATTTTTTTTTCAAAGCCATTCCTATGAACATTTTTCTTGGCTATTTCAAACAATTCAAAACTAGGCTCAAAAGCGAAAACAGACGCGTTTTTACTCCGGCACATATTAAGAGTAAACCATCCTATATGTGCTCCTATATCAAAAAATGTTCCTTCTTTTTTTGTATGTTTTTCAAGAAGAGAAAGTTCTGCTTCCTCCCAATTTTTTCCAAATTCGATTCCGAATAGACCTTTATTCCTTTCGGGGAGAAACAAGAACTCAAGATTATTACTTTTTATAAAAATATCTGACCCATCAAAAATTAACGGTTGAACATTAAAACGAAGTATAATAAAGCGGCCAAAGTAAGCCCAGATACAAAGAATTTCTCGCTTTATTTGGTATCGAACATATAAAAAAAACCTGCTTAAAATAAAAGCCGGCCTATTCCAGTTTCCATGAATAAATCGTTGGATGTCAACGTTTAGAAAATTAGACAAAAAAACACTCATAAGATTTGCGTAAATCATCAAAAGTATAGCATATTCAACTTGAAATAAAAAATAAAATCAGGTACTATTAAGCCCATGAAAACACTCCCAAGGGTGTCTTTTATTATTCCCACACTTAACGCATCAGAAATACTCCCTAAGTGTCTCAAAAAAATAAGAGAACAGGACTATCCTAAAAATAAGATAGAGATTATTGTTGTAGACGGCGGGTCGACTGACGGCACACAACAAATCGCAAATAGTTTTGGCGCAATCATCTTAAAAAACCCTAAAATTCTTCATGAGCCCGGAAAAACATTAGCGTCTAAAAAAGCCAAAGGCGACATTTTGTTTTATACCGATTCAGACAATATCCTTTCTCACAATAACTGGTTACGTTTAATGGTTCAACCCTATATCGACAACCCTAGTATTATGGGTTTTCTCCCTCAAACTATCCCTGCCCCAGACTCAAATGGACTTGACCGTTATTTAGGATATCTTTGCACAGATCCTTTCACTTGGTTTATATACAATGAGATATCAAGTGGGAGGAAATTTCCCAAAATTTATACTCCGGTTTTAAGAATGAAAGAATACATCGTATATAAATTCCCCACAAAAAACCCTCCGCTTTTTGGTTTGTCTCAAGGAGTTGGAACAAATAGAAAATTTAAACGAGACCAGATTGGATATTCCGATGATCTTTTAGCAGGAATCAAACTCATTAAGGAAGAAGGTCTTGTAGCATATGTTCCAAATGCAGGGGTATACCATTATCATGTTTCAGGTATTATAAATTACATTAAAAAATACAGATGGCGGGTCAGAAATAATCTAAAACAAGAAGTAAAAGGAATGGGACTTGTGAATAGACAAGTTTATTTCGGAAAACAAAGGAAATTAAAAATGTGGCTTTTTATTCCCTACGTTTTTTCTCTCATTTTTCCAATAATAGATAGCATAAGGCTTATTAAGTCCTTTAAAGATATAGTTATGCTTTGGCATATTCCCGCAACACTTTTTTTGGGATTTGTAATTATTTTCGAAGGAATAAGAAATAAGATTTTTAGAAAACAAGAAATTGGTAGCTATGAATAAAAAATTAAAATCTATAGTTTACATTAATTTTCGTCCATATGAAAATGCCGGAAAAATTCTTGATTATCTTTTGGAGAACTTTGAGAACGTCTTTCTATTTTCCTTTAACTTCCATAAGCTTGGAAAAAATCAAGAACCAAGCAAGCTGAAAATATTCAAAAAAGGACATTTTATAAAGGAAAAAGAGCTCTATCAAATTAATTTACCTTCCCCTTTAACACTTACCTTTCTGCTTTTGCCAGTTAGATCTTTAATGATAATGATACAGATAATCTGGTATTCTATTATCCTTAAAAAGAAATATAAAAAATTGGATATTTACTTTACGGTAAATGCTTTCACCGCGTGGATTGGAAACATATTAAGGAGCTTAAAAATAGTTAAAAAAACAATATTTTGGGTGTGGGATTATTATCCTCCAATAAATACAAACAAAATAGTGACGTTATTCAGATGGATATATTGGCAATTCGATAAAATAGGTGCATCTTCAAACAGTTTAATTTTCCTTAATAGAAGACTTGAAAATTTAAGAAAGGATATAGGAATACTTTCAAAGCGAGCCAAATATCCTATTGTTGAAATTGGAACAAATCCCATATCAAAAGTTGAATCAAAAGAAAATCTTAATAGACCAATTTTATTTGGGTTTATAGGAGTAGTAAAAAAAAGCCAGGGATTGGATATTTTTTTTGATACAGCCCGAGAATTAAAATCTTTGTTACCCAATAGCATGCTCGAGATTATCGGATCAGGACCTGATGAGCTATATTTCAAAAGAAGAGCAAAAAAATGCCCGATTAAAACAAAATTCTATGGCTTTCTCCCATCAGAGAATGAGATTAGCAGGATAGTTTCAAAATGGGATATAGGCATTGCCACATACATACCCGAAGAAAGTAATGTCTCTTACTATGGAGACCCCTCAAAGATAAAAGTATACCTAAGCTTCGGGATCCCTGTTGTCACAACCGATGTCTATGTTTTTTCTAAAGAGGTAGCAAAATCAAAGGCAGGAGTTATTATTGATTACTATAAAAAAAGTGAATTCATCTCTGCCATATCAATTATTCTAAGTGCTCATAAACAATTCCGCGAACGCGCCTTGCTGTTGGCGCAAAAATACCACTACAAGAAAATCTATCCGAAAATCTTCAACATCTAGATTTTTAAAGTTTTTTCAAAAGGTCATCTGTTATATCTATAAGCTCCTGTTTGTCACCATCATAGTAAAGTCCTATTATAGATTTTTTACTTAATTTTTTTTCTTTAATAGTATTTTTTAAAGTATTATAATCCCAAAAATATCCAAACCCACTATCGTCTTTATGTTCAAAACCCTGAGATTGAATATCCCATAGAAAATTGTCTATTACTAAACCTCCTGGGATTTTTTCGGAATCGTAATACCAAACCATTAATGTAAATCCGAGTCCTTGTTGAAAGGGCACTTTATGATTAGCAATATAAAAATCTTTATTTCCAGTTACATAAAAAACTGAGTTTGGCCCAATTCTTGGATGAAGCAACTTGATAGATTTCAAAAATTGCTTTCTTTCTTTCGCATATTGTCCTTGTCTATAAATCTCATCTCTTATAAGAGAAGTGTTATGGAGTAAAAACAGAAAAACACCTGCGCTCACAAGTAAAATTGAAATTATTTTGTTTATCTTTATTTTTTCCAATCCTGTCTTTAAAGCTAAGCTAACTGCTCCAAGAAGAATCCCAGCGCCCCCAGCGCCCAAATAATAATATCTTGGCTCAAGATACGCATTTGTCTTATCTATAAAAATATAAGGAAGAAAACTAAGAAGGAAAAAAGACAAAGCAAAATATAATGTCTTTCTTAAATTCTTTAAAACGATGAAGATAATCAAAAGAACAAAAATGATCACAAAAGCCAACATAAAAGACAATAAATCTCCTCCTACGGATTCTCTTACGATTGGCTCGAAACTCGTTCCCCATATCCTACTGTAATGCATTTCTATAAATTGATCTGTTAAGTCCCACATTATAGTAGGGTAAATAAATATTTGAGAAATGGATTCTACTGGATAAAGAACTATATGTAATAAAAGTTTTGCCCATAAGCTTGCCCCGCTGTTAACAAATCCAACAGTTTTATTAGGACTCAATACCAGGAAAAATAATCGTGAAGCCACGAGAAGAAAACCAAATAAAATAAATGGGGTGAAATTCTTAACCGCATCTTTAATTTTTGTTTTCTGTTTATACAAGAAATGCAAGACAGAAAAAAATAAGAAAAGAAATACGCCACTTTCCTTAAAATATATTGTAAGTACAAAAGAGAGAAATGACATAAAGAAAAAGTTTTTTTTGTTGGTCTCTAAAAAATAAATGTAAAAGTAGATCGACAGAAGCACTAAGAATGATGAGAAAAGGGTGTTGATAGATGAACCTACCCATGTAATCGCCTGATTCGAAACGCTTGATGCAAGAAAGAAAAAACCAGCGATAAGCGAAACAAACGTATTTTTAGATACTTTCCTGGTAATTAAGAAAAGCAACCATGTATTAAGAATCTGAAAAACTAAAGCAAACCATACAAACGGAGCTATTTGAAATGGGAAAAAATGGAAAAAAATAAAATATATTTCAAGCGCTAAAATTCTACCCTGACCAAATAAAACTTCCAGTACTGAGGATTCTGGAAAAAGCGCATTTGCTCCGGAAGCAATTACGTGCCCAAGCGGCATCCATTCATCTTGTTGATAAAAAGTATTAAATAACCCGCTATAAATCAAAAAACAAACGCCGGTAAATAGAAAAAAAAAGAGAAAGTCTTTCTTCATATAAACCTATCTACTAAAACATCTGAAAAGATTGAATCCCAGCTATACTTTCTTGAAAAAGCGACAGCATTATTTTTGTATTGCCTCATTATCTGCGGGTTAGAAAAAAAATAAATGAGGGTCTTTTTCAAATCCTCTTTGTTATAATTAACTATAAAACCACATCGTGCCCGTGTTACTTCTTTTGCAACGTATGGCACATCTGTCATTACTACCGGAACACCTGACCCAAGATAGTTTTTTATTTTCCCGGGATCCGCATAATAAGTAAAATCGTTTATATCTGTTTTTCGATCATAAAGCGCAATTGCAATTGCTGCTTTGGCTATTCGATTCTCCATTTCTTCATGACTTTCTATATAACCTAAAAAATTAACATGTTCCTGTATTTTTAGCCTTTTGACTAGATTCTTTAAGTCTGCCTCGTACTGTCCTCGTCCAATTATTGTTAAACTGATTTTAGGAAACTTTTTAATTAATGTTGGCATTGTTTCTAAAACCAGCTGGATACCTTGTTTTTCTAATAGCTCTCCCATAAAAAGAATTTCAAGTTTGTTTATGTTTTCAAATGGCACTCTTTTTATTCTGTCGAAATGTACTCCATGAGGAACAACAAGCTGATTATTAAATTTCTTATGCCATTTTTTTTCTCTTGCAAAAATCATACGAGGTGATAAATTCCAAGTCCAATTAGACTTCTCTGCCGCAATTTTTTCAATCCAATGATATATTCCATTCAATATACTATTGGAAAACCTTTTAGGAACGTAATCAATCACGTAATAAATCAGATTTTTTGTTATCCCAAATAATTTCAAAAAATATCCAGTAAATGCATTTAAATTTCCTATGCCAAAAAATACATCTGCTCTGTGTATTAAAGTTATTGACCAATAAATACTATAGAGAAAGTCTTTTATGTAAAGTAGTGGCTCAGGTAACTTCCAGTAAAATGCCTTACCGCTTTTTACTAATATTCTATTTAGATATAGTTCGTATCTTGAAGTGTTTTTGTAACTAGATGGAATAAATAACAACGGGTGGGCTATAAACAGTATTTTTTGTGTATTATTTTCTATGAGAAAATCTCTTAAATCATGTCCGGGTCCATGGGTAGATTCGTGAATAACAATTATTGAAGAATTAAATTTTAGTTTTTGCTCTTTCTTTTCATTCATATCCTTTATTTACAAAAATACTATTGGGACCGGTATGTGTATAGAGTTTATAGCCATTGTTTTCCAGGAAATTCATTACTTCAGAATTGCGCTTCCGTTTACCTTCTTTTTTATTATGGCTATATGTTTCAATACATACTACTTTTGGCCGGAACTTCTGCCAATTGTTGCTTTTTAGAACCTCCAGATCATAACCTTCCGTATCTATCGACATAAAATCAATATTCTTATTTTTTCTGTACTTACTTAAGATTGAATCTAAAGATTTCACCGGTACTTTTTTTGCTCCTATAAGTTTATAGCCGCTTTTTTTATATTTTTTGGCTTCGTTTTCTGAAAAAGTTGAAAGAGTATCCGGAATAAATTTATAAAATACAATATTTTGGGGTTTTTGCCCTATTCCAATGTTAAGATTTATGTCTCTTTTTCTTTCTTTAACAAATTTTTCAAAATTAATAACATCCGGCTCTATATTTATTCCATTCCATCCTTGCATATAAAACTTTTTCGTATTGCTAAATCTATGTGGATCATAAGCTCCAATATCAACATAAAAACCATTTTTTTTGTTGGCTAAAAGCTTGTCAATTATTGTATCTTCCCATGACTGGCTAAAAGATTTTCTAAAGAGTTGTTTCCATAACCTTGCATGCAACTCTCTTAGACTATATGAAATGAATTTTTTTGGACCGTATATTTTTAGCTTAAATAATAATTGATTCAAGAGTAATAAATAAAAATTTTATTTGTCAGAACTATCATTCTTGTGTGCCAGAAAAGACTCTTTATATAATTTAACTGTTTTTTTAAGGCCAACTTCGAATCGTGTTCGCGCCTTAAATCCAAATTCTTTTTTTGCTTTTGAAGTATCCAGCATTCTTCTTGGTTGGCCATCGGGTTTAGTTGTATCCCAGACAATTTTTCCTTTAAATTCCATTATTTTACTTATAAGTTCTGCCAATTCTTTTATTGAAATTTCAAATCCAGCTCCTAAATTAATAGGATCGGGTTTATTATATTTTTCTGTGGCTAAAATGATCCCCCTGGCAGCATCTTCCACATATAAAAATTCACGTGTTGCTTTACCTGTTCCCCAAACTGTTATCTCAGGTAAATTGTTAATTTTTGCTTCGTAAAATTTCTTAATTAATGCGGGTATTACATGAGATGAATCCGGATTAAAGTTGTCTCCAGGACCATACATATTCACGGGTAAAAGGAAAATGGCGTTAAAACCATATTGCTTCCTATAAGCTTGCGCCTGAACTAAGAGCATTTTTTTAGCAAGACCATATGGAGCATTGGTTTCTTCGGGGTAACCATTCCATAGATCTTCTTCTTTAAATGGTATAGGAGCAAACTTGGGATATGCGCAGATTGTCCCAACGGCAACAAACTTTTCGACTTTTGCTTTCCAAGCCTCATGCATAAGGTTAACTCCCATTATCAAATTCTCATAAAACATTTCAGCCGGATGATCTCTATTAAAACCTATACCGCCTACTTTTGCAGCAAGATGAATAACAACATCAATATTTTTAACTACCTTCCTACATGCTTCTAGGTTCGTTAGATCATATTCCGAAGAAGATGGATAGAGAAGGGTTGATGCTCTTTTTTGCTTAAGTCTTTTGATTAAATGTGATCCCAGAAAACCTGTCCCACCTGTTACAAGCACCCTCTTTTGAGAAAGATCAATTGTTTTCATTTCAGTCATTATAATACCTTAATCCTTTAAACATGAAATAATAATAGCTCATCCTCACTGGACGCATAACTTTTGGTAAATAATCTTGATCGTCAACTACACGAACGTATTTTTGAATATGATTTCTTTTTCTCATTGTCGAAGATATGTGAGTTATATTCCAGAGTATCGCTTTTTGGATACTCCATGCAATAGACCCCTTTTTACTCAAAAGGTTTAATATAAAAACACATTGATAAATAAATAACGTTAAAGGAAGTGTTACAAGTAAAGTCTTTAAAGAAAAATTTTTAAGATAAGTACAAATTCTATTTTTAAATGAGTTAAACAGAATAAAAGATGGGACAAGCTTTCCAGAAGTGCCTGCGCCAATATGATATACCTTTGTTTTTGGCCAGTACCAAACCTCATGCCCTGATAACCAGATCCTATGACATAAGTCTGTTTCTTCAAAATAGGCAAAGTAATCTTTGTCAAAAAGCCCAATTTTTTCTAAAACTGATTTTCTAAATAACAAACATGCCCCTTTTGCAGAATAAATTGTCATTGGCTTATTATATAATGGAAGAGTATGATCTTTTTCCCTCCCGTAGTGATAAAGCATCCCGCTTGTTAAAAAAAATGCGCCAACAGAATCAATTAGATGTTTTTGTGGATACATTAATAATTTTGGCATTACTGCGCCTATTTTTTCATGCAAATTTATACCTTTTACCAACTCATCAAGCAGATTTTCCTCAACAATTGTGTCTGTACTAAGAAGCAACACGAGTTCTCCTTTCGCCTTTTTAAACGCCTCTTCATGTCCTTCTGCGTATCCTAAGTTTGCATTATTTTGAATAATTTTTATTTTCGGGTAGTGTTTTTTTACATAAGATACAGATTCGTCTTTGGACGCGTTATCAACGAATAAAATCTCGATATTTTTATAGCTTATTTTCGATAATGATCCCAAGCAATCAGGTAGAAAATGTTTACCATTCCAATTTACAATGATAATACTTATAAAAGGACTATCCATTAACTAGATTTTACCATATGTCACACATGATTGCTTCTTGAAAAAACAAATACTGCTATGTACAATAGCATTTATTAGTGCTAAAAAATAATCAACAAACAATCAACAAGAAAATTTTGTACGCTGAGGCTGTCTTTGGGGACGAAGAAAAAAAGGCAGTGCTTAAGTCAATGGATAACAAATGGCTTGCCTCAGGCCCTTTGGTAAAAGAATTTGAAAAAAAGGTTGCAAGCCTTTTTGGAAAAAAATACGGTATAGCGGTAAATTCAGGTTCTTCCGCAAATCTTGTTGCCCTTCAGAGTATCCCAGTTGAAAAAGGCAGCGAAGTTATTACCCCTGCTTGTACGTTCTCAACTACTGTTTCATCTATTGTTCATGCGGGATTAGTACCTGTGTTTATTGATAGTGTGATTGGAAGATATACCATAGATGAAGATTTAGTAGAGAAGGCTATTGGTCCCAAAACAAAAGTGATTATGGTTCCACAATTAGTTGGAGGGGTATGCGATATGCCAAAACTTCGAAAAATTGCCAAAAAGTACAAGCTAATTCTTATTGACGACTCATGCGATACGATTGCGCCTTATATTAAAGACAAGCAGGCAGCAACATATAGCGACTTAACAACTACTTCATTCTACGGATCTCATATAATTACCGCGTTAGGATATGGAGGCATGGTTATGACTGATTCCGAAGTAATACGCGACGCAATTATAGTTATGAGGGATTGGGGAAGAATAGGAAACGACAAGGAAGAATTCAAAAAAAGATTTGATTTCGAAATAGATGGAATTCCATACGATTCCAAATTCCTTTATTCAAGATTGGGATACAATCTTAAAATGAACGAAGCGGCAGCTGCGTTCGGACTGGAACAGCTAAAAAAACTTAAAAAATTTCTCAAAATTAGAAACAATAACTTTCAGCAATTAACAAGTTATTTTAGCAAATACCAGAATTGGTTTTATATCCCACAACTTTTAGATGGCGCGAAGACAAATTGGCTGGCATTTCCTCTTACTGTTAAAAAGAAAGCTCCCTTTAAAAGATACGATTTTCTAAAACACATGGAGTCAAAAGGAATTCAAACGCGAGTGCTTTTTTCAGGAAACATTACAAGGCATCCGGTGTATAAAGACATTAAATTCAGAGTCGTTGGAAAACTTACAAATGCGGACGAAATTATGGCATCTTCGCTTTTGTTTGGATGTCATCAGGCCCTGACTAAAAAAGATATACGTTACGTCTGCGCTTCAGCAGATGAATTCTTCAAAAAATATCTATAAGTTCACAGAGTAAATTATTGCCACTTCGTTCTTGAATATTTTCTTAACACCTTTCAGCCCCTCTATGCGCGGAGACAGATAAGTCATATATATGTACTTGATGTTATTCTTGCGTAACTCTACTGAAATTTCTTCTTTTTTATTTTTATCATCCTTCGAAAGCTTTGTGTATTTAACAAATTTCCTAATAGTTCCTAGACGTTTTTCTACATTTGCTCCCGGCAATGTAAAATTTTGGTATTGCAAAAAACCTCTTTTCTCGGAATAGACTGTAATACCAGGCTTAAGCTTATAGTACCAATACTCTATGTCATTTTCGGTCGGCTCTATCTCGACCGGCGGAAGTTCTAAAACAACAAATGAATATGTTCCTTGACTTCTTAAAAATTGTACTGCTTCCTTATATGAATTTGGCATAAAACCTTGTTTTATTTGTCGAACTTGTTTTTCAATCACTTCGTACGCCGATGGCAATGTTAAAACAACAATAAACAACACAAAAAGAATTTTTAATATATCTGGAAGTCTTAATCTAAAAATAAATCCAAATCCAAGTGCTGCGAACAATGCGCAAAAAAATATAAAATACCATGCCATCTCGATAATGTCATAGACCTTTGTGGATTGGATAAAAAGCATTGGAAATGCAATCGAAATACAAGTCATTACAAACACACTTATGCCAAAAGGTGTTGGGCGTTTACGTCTAAATAGCAAAATCCATAGAGTTATAGCTATTCCTACAAACCGCGTGCCTAAATTACCAATAAAAAATACGTAAAACGCATAAAGTTCTGTTTCTACCAAGCCGCGAATCACACCAAGTTTTGAATATGTGTATATTTTCTCTGTATATCCATACCACGGCATATTGCTTTCTATCATCCTATGCGGAGGCCAGAAGGGCTGAAAGTACAACCTGGCTGAACGGTCTGTAAACACCCAGTACGTAGCAAGAAATATAATGCCAATTACAATAAAAGAAAGAAAAAATGCGTGTCTTCTCTTGAATAACTCATAAAGAGAAAGCAAAAACAATGCAGGCAAAACAATCATGCCTGCGTAAACCTTAAAAAGGGTTATTGGCCCTGAAAGTAAAATAAGAAGGACAAGCCATCTTTTTTTCCGGGCTGAGAAGTATTCATAAAGAACAATTAATATCCCAATAATAATAACTACCGATATTGCAAATGATGGATTAAAAAGAGCTGTAACAGGCTGATCAATCCCAAATATAGAATTAAGAACTATGTCTTTATGTCCTCTAAGAACTAGTATCCAAGCAAAACTTCCCCCAAACATCGTTAAAAAAACTGCCCAAAGCGCAGTAATCTTATCTTTGCTCCACCTAAAGACTAAAGAATAAACACCGGTTGCCCAAAGAAAAGAAACCAATATGGGAAAAAACTGAAAATACAAAGGGATGGTAGGGATATTAAAAATGTTGGAAATTTTTGCAACAATAAAGTCATAAAAAATATGGTAACCCTTAAGAGGAACGCCTGAAAAACCGGGATTTTCCGGCGGAAATTGAGCTTTTAACTCATTAATTATCTGTATATGCCACTCGGCATCCGGAGCTATTATCCGAATTGAATTGCCAAATTGACCATTTGTTATCATTGTTAAACTAAATACAAAAGTTGATAGAAGAATAAAAAGGAAAGGAATTACGTCTTGTTTTTGGAAAATTGGAATGAGAGTTGATTTTTTTTTCAAAGCAAAATAATCTACAATAACAATAATTGGTACTGACATAATCCATGACCCCAAAAAGGAAACAGCATACAAAAGAAGTGTAAATGCCATCATGCCAATAATTATCGAAAGGAAAACATATTGAAATGATGCAGTCTTTATATTTAGTTTCTCAAGAATAAGCTTTCCGGGAAGGTAAAAGCATGTTACAATAGTGATTCCAAATAAAATCGTTTTTATTACAAATTCGCCAATATACATTAGAATAATTGTATCTATTTTAAGAAAAAAAGCAAGATTTTGTATGCGTTACAGACATTTTAGACATTACTCCTTTCAGGATTAGGTAATCCATTGGACTTTTTAAGTTATCATGGGCATTGTGTACTCTTTCTGTATTGTAGAATAACAAAT
>Ga0209541_10002746_pt1 | contig 32986 bp, 47 predicted proteins | sample RifCSPlowO2_01_FD_184027 | JGI IMG/M metagenome (GOLD analysis project Ga0209541, IMG submission 184027) | Groundwater microbial communities from Rifle, Colorado - Rifle CSP2_plank lowO2_0.1 (SPAdes) (version 2) | ecosystem: Environmental > Aquatic > Deep subsurface > Groundwater | place...
CTGGAAATGGAAGTATAAAAAGAAAATATGGGCATAGCGTAAGCTCTAAAAATTGTAAAACAATACGGGCTGAAGTTATGAGTAGATTACTAACCCATAACTTATTTGGTTACAATTTTAGAGATTCAGGACAGAGCCATTAAACCTTAATTGTTAAAAAATCAGAATAAGCCTCTCTTAAATTTCTTCTTACTAAGTTATAAATTATTGGAAGTTCTCTATCAGTACATCTATCATTAATTTCGACTAAATCCTGAATAAATTCTTCAGTTTTAGGAAACATGCCCATTCTAAAGAATTTAATGTCTACATACACATTAACCAAATAACTGGGAGTATAGCAGTTAATACCTCTCTTTTGCAGTTTATCTGCCCTTTTATCAGACCCTTGAAGTTTTGCTATAATATCATCAGAAATAAAAATCCTAGTACTTTCAGAGATTATCTGATTTACCATAGAATATTATATTTCTTTTGATATATAAGCATGTTCTTGTCACCATAATTGACGAAATCTAAGCATTCTGAGTTAAAATTCTCTAAGACTATAGAAACGTTTTTAAAACAACAAAAACTGAACTTTGTTTAGTGCCTCGGTAGCTTAATCTGGTAGAGCACATGGCTGTTAACATTGGATAGAGACCATGCGGTTGAGGGTTCAAATCCCTCCTGAGGCGTTCATTCTCTTTAGTCACTAAACTAGTAAGATATCCGATAAAAACTAACCGTGCGGGTTAAGAACCTTTATAAATGATGAAGTCTTAATTATTGTATGGAATTAAAAAAATCAAATATAAGTTACAGCAGATCAGATCTAAAAAGAAATATAAAATTACCACAAGAAATAAATTCAAAGTTAGCACATTTGATTGGTATACATTTGGGAGATGGAACTTTGGTGCTAAAAAAGAATTATGATTATTGGATAAGCTATACAGGCCATTTAACAGAAGAATTCCAATGGTATCACAATTATTTATTGCCTTTATTAAAAGAGATATTCAACGCCGATTTTCATATTCAAGAAGATAGAAGATTTAAAAGATCATCCATTAGGATATATTTCCGATCAAAGGCTGTTCTAAGTTTTTTGCACTATGTTGTTGGACTACCCTTGGGAAATAAAAAAAATTGTAGTATTCCAAAGACTATCTTAAAAGGAAATGATAAAACAAAAAAGAATTTCTTAAAAGGATTAGCAGATACAGAATTTTCATTGAGATTTTCAAATAAAACAACTAATGGAAAATATTCTTACCCTGTAATCTCTTATGGGACATCAAATACAAATTTAGCTAAATCTATTAATTCTATGTTACTTAGATATGGATTTAAAACTTATTCCAGATTCGCTTTTAGAACTTGGAGAAATAATATTCCTTTGGTTTCAAATTGCATCTACCTTAATGGTGTTAAAAATTTAGAAAAATGGATGAAAGAAATTGGATTTAGTTCTCCAAAACATTTAACTAAGTACTCAATTTGGAGAAAATTTAATCATTGCCCACCAAATACTACCCTAAAGGATAGGGAAAATATACTTAAAGGAAATTTAGACCTAAATCGTTTTTATTCAAAACCTTTATAAATTTATAATGTAGATTTCTTCTCTATGAGCCCGTAGCTTAGTCTGGTGGAGCATTCGACTGATAGTCTAAATCAGATATCGAAAGGTCCCGTGTTCAAATCACGGCGGGCTCATTTATTTTACTCTAATAACAAGTAATAAAAATGTTATAAACTTTAACAAATAAAATTTAATATAGAATGATTATACTAAAAATATATAAACAAAAATCCCTATTATTAAATAAGGAATATAAAAATCAGGAATCTCAAACTTGCCAATCTTAATCCATTTATGCCATTTAACTTTATCAGAATTAAAATTTTTCAAAGGAAATTTTGGATTCACAACAAACCATGTAAAATCTTCAACAACAGTTCCTATAAAATAACTTCCAACTAAAAACCAGAATATACTCTTATCAAAACCAAAAACAACCAAAGGCAATAAAAGAAACAAAGGAATCATTATAATCCATGACCAAAAATGATAAGCAGTTAATTTTCTTATGCCCAGATTTAAACTCCATCCATATTGTTTGCTAGCCCATCCATTAGGACCTTCCATATAAGCTTCCCAGAAAGCTATTGCTATGAAGATAAAAATTGTATAAAAAAATGCAAAAACAAAATTCATTCTATTCTTGCTCCTACTTTAATCTCTTTTTCAGGCGTTAAAAGAACAACATTATCCCCATCTACAGCAGCCAGAAGCATTGCCTCACTTTCAATACCTCTAAGCTTAGCTTTTTCAAGATTAGTAAAAAGGATTATTTTCTTGCCAATAAGCTCGTCTTTATTATAGTTATTTTTAAGTCCAGCAACAATATTAAACTTTTTTTCACCACTATCCACTTTTAGTAAATAAAGTTTTTCTGCATTTGGATGGTCTTTGACTTCTTTTATCTCTGCAACTCTTAAATCAATTTTTTTCCAGTCTTTATATCTAACTATATCATTCATTCTAATTTATGAAAAAGCATTTCTCCTTTGACTACTTTCGCCTTAACATTGTCAAATTTTAATTCTTTAAAACTGCCACATTTTTTTAGTCCTAATTGGCAGGCAATCTTTTCGGAAGTTTCTGGAATAAATGGGCTTAATAATATGCTTATGCATTTTAAACTTTCATATAAATTATAGATAATATCCTCCTTTTTCTCTTTTTCCCAAGGCTTTTGATCATTTACATATTTATTGCAGTAATTAATAAAACTCCAGACTTCTGCTAAGGTTTTGTCAATTTCAAAATTATCCATTAACTTGTCTGATTTTTTGAAAGTTTCATTTAATTGATTGACAATATTTTCATCTTTTTTGCCATTTGGTGCTTTGCCATCAAAGTATTTTAATATCATGCTTATTGTTCTGCTTAGCAAATTGCCTAAATCATTTGCCAGCTCATTATTTATCCTATTTTTTAATGAGTTTTCACTGAAATCACCATCATCGCCAAAAGGCATTTCTCTGAGTAAAAAATATCTTACCCCATCAGCTCCATATTTTTTATTTAACACCAAAGGATCTATGGTAATTCCTTTAGATTTGCTCATTTTTTCTCCTGATATATTCACAAAACCATGCACTAAAACTGTTTTTGGAAGTGGTAATTTCAACGCTTTTAATATGCTATACCATATTACTGTATGGTGCCAAAAAATATCTTTTCCGATTACATGGACACCTGGCCAAAAATCTTTAAACTTCTTGCTTTTAATCCCATCTAAAGTTGAAATATAATTCATTAAGGCTTCAATCCAAACAAAGATAGTGTGATTATCATCAAAAGGAACTTTTATCCCCCAGTCAACATTTCTTCTTGAAACGCTTAAATCATTTAAACCCTCTTTAATCCTATTAATAATCTCATTTTTTCTTTTCTTAGGAAGTACTGAAAAATCTTGATTAAGATGCTCCAGTAAATCTTTTTCATAACTTGCTAGTTTAAAAAAATAGCTTTGTTCTTTTACTTTTTCACATTTCTTATCATGAATTTTGCATTTTCCATCTTTTAAGTCTTTATCCATATAATAAGTTTCGCAGTCAACACAATACAATCCTTCATAATTGCTTAGGTATATTTGTTCATTATCATATAATTTTTGAAATAATTCTTGAGCAATTTTTTTATGCCTATCATCCTCTGTAGAGATAAAATCATCATAAGTAATATTATAAGTTTCACAAAGTTTTTTGAAGTCTTTGGTTAATTCTTCTACAAATTTTTTAGGGGTTTTATTCTTTTTTTCAGCATTCCTCTGAATTTTTAGTCCATGAGTATCTACACCAGTAGAAAAATGAACTTTATTCCCTCTTAATCTATTCCATCTGGCTATTGCATCTGTACAAACCTTTTCATATAAATGCCCAATGTGGGGCTTACCAGAAGTATAGTCTATTGCTGTAGAGATGAAAAAATTACCTTTTACCATAGATAAGACTAATACATTTAGTATATAAAAATATACGCTCCCAGCGAGATTTGAACTCACGTCTCAGGCCTGAGAAGCCTGCATCCTTGCCGGACTAGACTATGGGAGCATAAAAATATACCATAAAACAAGTTTTAAATATCTTACTAATAAATAAAAATTATGAGATTTAAAGTGCTGATAGGCGCACCAGTATCACATTACCATTTATACTGCACGGGAGCTTATCTAAAATCCTTACAGTCATTAACCTACAATAATTATGATATTTGTTTAGTTGATAATTCTCCAACAGATAAATTTTATAATCTTCTAAAAGAAAAAAGAATAAATGTAATAAGAAAGGATATGAAAGATAAGACAATAAGGGAAAAGATAATAGACTGCAGAAATGTTTTAAGGGAAAAAGTATTAGATGAAGGATATGACTATTTTTTCAGTGTTGAACAGGACATTTTATTGCCAAAAAATGCAGTTGAACTCTTGCTGAAAGAGAATAAAAAGATAATAACAGGGATTTATATGTTTCTAGAAGAAAATAATGGTAAGAGATTATTAGCGCCTCTGCTTTCGAGAGATTGGAAGCAAGAAGAAATAGATTATATTTTGAGAAATAAAGAAGAGATTAAGAAAAGACTTCCTTCATGGTATAAATCAATTGCTGAGGAAAATTTCAATTTTAAAAATTTACTGCATCCTTATTCAATAAAGGAGATAAAAGAATCAGATAAATTGCTGAAAGTAAAATCAGGAGGATTAGGATGCGCTTTAATACACAAAGATATATTAGAAAAAATAAAATTTAGGTATGAAAAAGACAAGGAAGGGTTTGATGATGCATTTTTTTACAAAGATGCATTGGAATTGGGAATTCAGCCTTATGCTCATCCGAAAGTTTTGTGCCATCATATGGTGGAGCAGAGGCCATGGACATTAAAATTAGATAAGGATAATGTTTACAGGATATATAAAAGAAAATAGCCCTACCAGGATTTGAACCTGGGTCTCAAGATCCAGAGTCTTGCGTCCTTGACCACTAGACTATAGGGCTTTATCGAAAATAAAAAACATCATTATTTATAAACATTGACAAATTATATATGGCAATGAAAAAGAAATCTAATATACTAATAAATATATTAAAATTTATATATATCCTATTTTACTCTATATTTAAATCATTGACACTAGATATCATTAAAAACTTTAAGCACGCATGGAAATACAACTATGATGATGATTACAGGAATAGGATTAAGCATAAAATGAAGATAGAAAAACAATTGAGTGATTTGCAAGAAAGAACAAAAATATTAGAAAGGATTGTTTACTCTATAAGTGAGGATCCTAACTACTTAAAAACAGATAAAGGCAAAGCAGACCTAAGAGATTTGAAAAGGAGCGTAAAATGAGTTTAAAAGAGCCAACTTCTATTGATGAGTGCATTTACTTTACACAAAGAAGTATCGGAGAAGGAAAGGTAAAAGCTTGGGTATGCAAGGAAAAATGCCCTAAATGCGGCAAAGCTTTGATGGGAAAACCAAAAGATGAAAAAACTGGTAAGCCCAAGATAAGGGCAAAAGAATACCAATGTCCTGAATGCAAGTACATTGCTGAAAAAGATGAATATGAATCAACTTTAAAAGCTCAAATAAAATATACATGCCCTTATTGTATTTGTGATGGAGAAATAGAAATCCCATTTAAAAGGAAGAAAGTCCAAAGGTTTAATGAAGATCGAGGAAAAAAAGAGACAGTTGAGGCAATAAGATTTCAATGCAGTAAATGTAAAAAAGATATTGATATCACAAAAAAAATGAAATAATCATTTAAAAGCTAATTTTATGTCTTCTGCTTTGACTGTTTTTCTTCCAGAATGTTTGGCAAACTTAATTGCCTTTTCGCATATCGAAATTGCCCGTTCTTCTAAAGTTTCTCTTAAAGCCTGTTTGGCTTCTGAACTTACCCTTTTAGAGCCAGCTTTCTTCAAAGCCCTCTCCATAGCAGCTTCCGGAATAATCCCTCTTGACATGTTTGCAATAAGAGAGTTTCCTATATAAAACTTCCTCTAAAAAATTTACCAAAACCTTTATAAATTGAATATCACTAAATTTTGATACTTTATTTTAATAAAGATGGGCTATTACGTGCTAATCCCATCTAATAGGCCTTAAATCGCTGAATAAAAAAATGTAGCGAGCAGATATCTGCTATCCCATTCTAAGGGTATTAAAACTTAGCAAGAGCTATTTAGAAATGCCAAACATAAGAAAACCAAGAAAAGGAAGTTTGCAATTTTGGCCTAGGAAAAGAGCCAAAAGAATCTATCCTAGTTTGGGCTCTTTGAGAAACAATGACCAGCTTAAGCTTTTGGGATTTATTGGGTATAAGGCAGGGATGACTCATATAATGATGGTTGATCCAAACAAAAATTCTATGATGAAAAATCAGCCGATTTTTTGTCCTGTGACTGTTATTGAATGCCCTCCATTAAAAGTTTTTTCTGTTAAATTTTATCAAAATTCCCATGATGGCTTAAAGCTTCTTTCTGAGATTTCTTCTGATAATCCTGATAAAGAGCTAGGCAGAAAAATAAACATGCCTAAAAATCAAAAAGCAAAAGAGCCCAATCATGATGAAGTAAATGAAGTAAGATTATTAGTCCACACTCAGCCAAAGCTTACAGGTATTGGAAAGAAAAAGCCGGAATTATTGGAGATAAGTGTTGGAGGCAGAGACATTAAAGAAAAAATAAATTATGTCAAGTCTTTGCTTGGTAAAGAGATTAAATTATCTGAGATTTTTAAAGAGGGGCAAGAAGTAGATGTCCATGCTGTAACAAAAGGAAAAGGTTTTCAAGGTACAGTTAAAAGATTTGGTGTTAAAATAAGGCAGCATAAATCTGAAAAAACAAAAAGAGGGGCAGGTTCTTTAGGACCTTGGACTCCTAAAAGAGTTTCATATCAATCAGCTCAGCCTGGTAAAATGGGTTATCATACAAGAACTGAATACAACAAACTTTTTGTAAAGATAGGCAATAATCCATCAGAGATTAATCCCAAAGGAGGATTTAATCATTATGGTTTAATAAAGAATGATTATGTTCTGTTAAAAGGTTCTGTTCCTGGAGCTATTAAAAGACCAATAGAAATCACAGAGCCTGTTAGATCAAATAAAAAGGCGCCACAGCCACTTCAAATAACCTACATTAGTTTGGAGAGTAAAAAATGAAAGTAAAAGTCTTAAGTTTAGATGGAAATGAATCTGGATCAATAGAATTGCCGTCCCAATTTAGTGAAGAGATTAGAGAAGATCTGATTAAAAGAGCAATTTTAGCAATAAAATCTTATAAAAGACAGAAATATGGTGCAAAAGAAGAAGCTGGTAAAAGGGCATCCGCAAAATTATCAAGAAGAAGAAGAAAATATAGGGGGGCTTATGGAATGGGTATTTCAAGAGTTCCAAGAAAGATATTGAGCAGAAGAGGAATGAGAATGACTTGGGTAGCAGCATTCGCTCCAGGTACTGTTGGAGGAAGAAGGGCGCATCCGCCAAAATCAGCAAAAAATTGGGAACTAAAAATTAATAAAAAAGAAAGAAAAAAAGCAATAAGGTCAGCTTTAGCTGCGACAGCATCAAAAGATTACATTAAATTTGATAAGGCACCATTTGTTTTTGAAGATAAGGTAGAATCTTTAAACAAGACTAAGGAAGTAAGGGCAGTATTAAACAAAATAGGTTTAAGCGAAGAGTTAGAAAGAACTGCAAATAGAAAAGTAAGGGCAGGAAGAGGAAAGTCTAGAGGAAGAAAATATAGGAAGAAAAAAGGACCTTTAATAATTGTTTCAAAAGATTGCCCTCTAATAAAATCCGCAAAAAACATTCAAGGATTAGACATATCAATAATAAGAAATCTCAATGCTGAACTATTGGCGCCGGGAATGAAACTTGGAAGAACCACAGTTTACAGCCAAAGCGCAATAGAAATTTTAAGGAAGGAAGACTTATTCAACTAAAATGGAAGCATACAGAGTAATCAAAAATCCTTTATCAACAGAAAAGGCAATTAGGCTGATGGAAACAGAAAATAAATTGTTATTTGTTGTAGATAAAAAAGCAACAAAAGAAGATGTAAAAAAAGCTGTTGAAAAAGTATTAAAAGTTAAAGTTGCAAAGGTTAGGACATTTGTAAATCAAAAAGGACAAAAAAGAGCTTATATAACTCTTTCGCCAGAAAGTCTCGCAGTTGATGTTGCAACAGAGTTAGGATTGATGTAAAATGGGAAAAAGGATTATATCGCAAAGAAGAGGAAGGGGAACAACCACTTATAGGTCACATTCATTCAGATGGAAAACTAACGCAAAGTATAGAATATATGATGATATAGAAAAGACAGGAGTTATTTATGGCAAAGTAAAAAATCTTTGCAGCGACTCTGGTCATTCAGCTCCTTTAGCCCTTATAAAATATGAAAATGGTGAGGAATTATACTTAATTGTCCCTCAAGGAATGCAAACAGAATCTAGGGTAGCATCAGGGGCAAATGCACCAATAGAGACAGGGAATGTAGTTCCATTAAAATCTTTACCGGAAGGAGCAGCAGTTTATAATTTAGAAATCAAGCCAGGAGATGGAGGAAAGTTAGTAAGGTCTGCAGGAACAGCAGCCAGAGTATTAACCAAATCCCCTACATCTATAGTTATAGAACTTCCATCGAAAAAGCAAAAGTCGTTCTTGCCAGAATGCAGAGCAACTGTTGGAGTTGTAGCTGGTTCAGGTAAAAAGGAAAAACCATTCGTCAAAGCAGGATTTAGGCATCACTTAATGAGGGCAAGAGGAAAACTTTACCCAAGGACATCAGGAGTTGCAATGAACGCAGTAGATCACCCATTTGGATCAGGCAGGGGAAGACATATTGGTAAATCTCAGATAGCACCAAGATTTGCTCCTCCTGGAAGAAAAGTTGGTATGATAAGGGCAAGGAGAACAGGTAGAAAGAAGAAGTAAAATGGCAAAAGAATTTACATACAGGGGAAGGACTTTAGAGGAATTAAAAAAATTATCAGATAAGGAGTTTATAATCCTGCTTCCAGCTAGGCAAAGAAGATCTTTAAAGAGAGAGGTTTCTAATGCACAAAAAGTTTTAATGGTTAAAATAAATAAAACAATTGAAGGAAATTATAAAAAAAGAATAAAAACACATTCCAGAGATTTAGTAATACTGCCGAAGATGGTTGGAATGCGAATTGCAGTATATAATGGAAAAGAATTTTCAGATGTGGTAATAATTCCTGAAATGGTTGGTCATTTTTTAGGAGAGTTTGCAATGACTAGAAAGAAAGTTGCCCATTCTGCAGCAGGTGTAGGAGCAACAAAATCGAGCAAGGCTATATCAGCTAAATAAAAATGAAAAATGAGTATACAGTTCAATCAGAAAAAGAACACACTGCTAGAGCTATGGCTCTAAATTTGCCAATCTCCACAAAACACTCGGTAGAGATATGTAGCCATATTAGGAACAAAACTCTGGAAAAAGCAAAAGCCATCCTTAACAATTCAATAAATGAAAAAATTCCAATACCTTTCAAAAGATATAAGAATAATGTGGGTCACAGAAAAGGAAATATTGCTGCAGGAAGATATCCTAAAAAAGCTTCTGAATATATCTTAACTTTATTACATCAAGTCGAGACAAATGCACAGGATAAAGGATTGAATACAGACGATCTTATAATAACAAATATTAAAGCGGATAAGGGCTCAAGAATATGGCATAGAGGCAGACAAGGCAGGCAGAGAATGAAAAGAACTCACGTGGAGATTATTGTTCAAGAGAGAGAATTAAAGGAGGAAAGAGAAGTTAAAAAAGAGAAGGTTAAGGAAAATAAAAAATGATAGAAAGACAGTTTGTAAAACAGAAAACTAAAGAATTTCAGATTCAAGAATATATATCTAAACAATTTTCAAAAGCTGGGCATAGCAAAACTGAGATTCAAAGAACCCCTTTAGGAGAAAAAGTAATAGTTTATGCAACAAGACCTGGTTTAATTGTCGGATCAAAAGGAGAAAATATAAAAAAATTAACTAAGGTTTTAAAGACTAGATTCAAAATGGAAAATCCTCAAGTAGAAATTGGGGAAGTCGAAAACCCTTTCTTTGACCCGTCTGTAATGGCACAGAGAATAGCCTCAATTTTAGAAAAATATGGGCCTAAAAGATTTAAGTCAGTTGGATACAAAACTCTGCAGCAGATAATGGATGCAGGAGCAATTGGTGCGGAAATTGTTATAGGTGGCAGAGGGGTTCCAGGAGCAAGAGCAAAATCATGGAGATTTTCAGCAGGACATATGAAAAAATCAGGGGATTTGGCGCAATATCATGTTAAAAAAGCTCAAACAACTGCAGACTTAAAGAGCGGCACTATTGGAATAAAAATTATGATAATGACACCTGACATAATACTGCCTGACAAAATAACTGTATTAGATAAACCTAGAGAAATTAAAACTGAAGAGCCTAAAGAAGAAAAAAAGACAAAGAAAAAAACGCAGAAAAAACAAGCAAAAAAAAGAGTAGTAAAACCAAAAAAAATTACAGAAAAAAAACAGGAGCAGAAAGAAGAAAAGAAAGAAGAAAAGAAAGAAGAAAAGAAAGAAGAAAAGAAAGAAGAAAAGAAAGAAGAAAAGAAAGAAGAAAAGAAAGAAGAAAAGAAAGAAGAACATGGCACTAATAAAGAAAACTGAATTAAAACAGATGGATAATAAAAAAGTCAAGGACAAGATGATAGAGTTAAAAAGAGAGATGATTAAGATAAGATCTCAAATATCTACAGGAACTGCCCCTCAAAATCCAGGAAAGGTTAAAGAAATAAAAAGGACAATCGCAAAATTATTGCATAAGTTAGATCAGAATAAGCAAAAAACAGAGTTGAAAAGCTCTGAGGAGGCTAAGAAATAAGGATGAGTGAGATTTGTCCAAAATGCGGACTTCCAAAAGAACTTTGCGCTTGTGAGAATATAGCAAAGGAAGAGCAACAAATTAAGGTTTCAGTTATTAAAAGAAAATTCGGCAAATTGATTACATTGGTTGAAGGAATAAACCAAAAAGAAGTTAATATAAAAGAAGTTGCCAAAAAATTGAAATCAAAACTTGCTTGCGGTGGCACTTCAAAAAACAAGATCATTGAACTTCAAGGTGACCATAAGCAAAAAGTCAAGGAAGAACTAATAAAAATAGGGTTCGCGCCTGAAACAATAAGGATTGTTTAAAATGATTATAAATCCTCGTGAAGTTGCTGGGTGCGAATTAATAGGAACAACAATTAAGGTTGTAAAATCTTCAAATAAAGATTTGATTGGAGTGGAGGGAAAAGTTGTTGATGAAACAAAAAACACCCTAACTATCGAGAAAAAAAACAAAGAAAAAAAACTGATTAAGGATCAGATAGTATTTGAAATGAAATACAAAAACCAGAGATTTCAGATCGATGGCAAGATTTTGGTTGCAAGACCAGAAGATAGATTAAAACTTAAGTTAAAATGAAAAAAAACAGAAAAGGAATAGGAATTGAAGGGAGTCTGCCTAGTGGTAAGTGTGATGATAAGAAATGCCCCTTTCATGGTGCTTTAAAAGTCAGAGGAAGGACATTTTTTGGCAGAGTAATTTCTGCTAAAGCACAAAAGACAGTGAGAATAGAATTTCCAAGATTATACCCTTTGCCAAAGTATGAAAGATTTGAAAGAAGAAGAACAAGGATACAGGCTCACAATCCAAGCTGCATAAATGCAGTTGAAGGTGATAATGTAAAAATAATGGAATGCAGACCTTTGTCAAAGACAAAAAACTTTGTAGTAATTGAGGTTATGAAAGAATGAAAGCAGTCAAAGCAAGGATTGTAAAATCCTTAAATCATGCAGCATTAATTCCTGTTTGTGATAATTCAGGAGCCAAAGTAATCAGGCTCATATCTGTTAAAGGGCACAAGACTGTAAGAAGAAGAATTCAGGCAGCAGGTGTAGGGGATCTCATAAAAGCCTCTGTTGTTAAAGGAAACCCTACTATGAGAAAACAAGTAGTAGATGCTATAATTGTGAGGCAGAGAAAGGAATATAGAAGGTTTGATGGTACAAGAATCAAATTCGAGGACAATGCAGCAGTTGTGTTAAAAGATGAAAAGGGAAACCCGAAAGGGACTATACTAAAAGGTGCTATTGCAAAAGAAGCTACAGAAAGATGGCCAGGCATTGCAAAGTTAGCAACTATTGTGGTGTAAAATGAAAAAAACATTTTCAAAGAATTGGAAATCAAGCAAACAGCCAAGAAAACAGAGAAAGTATTTAGCTAATGCTCCATTGCATATAAAACAAAAGTTTATGAGATCTCATTTATCAAAAGAATTAAGATTAAAGTATAAAAAAAGAAGTTTAGGTGTTAGAAAAGGAGACAATATAATTATTATGAGGGGGCAATTTAAGAAAAAGAGCGGAAAAGTAGACAGAGTTGACATAAGGAGAAGAAGAGTTTATATTGAAGGGATAACTACTACAAAAAAAGATGGATCAAAGAGACCGTATCCTGTAAATCCTTCTAATCTGCTTCTAGTAGAATTAAATTTAGGCGATAAAAAGAGGCAAAAAATATTAGAAAGGAAGTAAAATGGTAAAAAATCACTTATCAAGGTTAGTTGCGCCAAGATCATGGCCTATGAAGAGAAAAGGAATAAAGTTCATAGCTAGGCCCAGGTCAGGACCTCATAAACTTGAGGATTCTATAACATTAAAAATGATTATGCAGAATTTTTTAAAACAAACTGCCACAGCAAGAGAAACAAAAATAGTGCTGAATAATGGAAAAGTATTTGTTGATAATAAAATAGTAAAGGATCCAAACTATCCAATAAGCTTGATGGATACCATATCAATACCCTCTCTTGATGAATATTACAGGGTGCTAATAGATGAACATAAAAAATTCAAGTTGAATAAAATAACAAAGGAAAACGCTAATTTAAAGCTATGTAAAATAATAGACAAAACTCTGCTAAAGAAAAATAAATTGCAAATAAATTTCTCCGACGGAAGAAACAAAATTGCTGAAGACAAGAAATACAAAGTTGGGGATACATTAGTCTTGACATTAGATAAAAATGAAATAAAAAACCACCTTAAGTTAGAAAAAGGAGCGTCTATATACTTAATCGCTGGCAAGCATAAAGGATTAATTGCAACTTTAGAAAGTATAGAACTTTCTAAAGACACCAAAGAAGATAGAATAAAATTAAAGAAAGGCAGTGAAACATTTGAGACTTTAAAGAATTATGCCTTTGTAATCGATAATACATTACTATGAACAAGAACAAAGAGATAAGAATAGAGAAAGTGACGCTTAACATAGGTGCAGGTGGATCAGCTGAATTAGTAAACAAAGGCCTTAAATTGCTTCAAGCAATAACTGGCATAAAACCTGTTAAAACAGTAACAACGAAAAGAATTCCTACATGGGGCGTAAGGCCTGGCTTGGCTATAGGATGCAAGGTTACTGTAAGGGGTAAAAAAGCTGAAGAATTGCTAAAAAGGTTGCTTAAAGCAAAAGAAAGTAGATTATTAGGAAGGAATTTCGATAATCAAGGGAATTTTTCATTTGGAATTAAAGAATATCTAGACATTCCAAATGTCAAATATGATCATGAAATAGGAATTATGGGGCTAGATACTGCTGTGACTTTACAAAGAGCAGGATTTAGAGTTAAAAATAGGAGACTTGAGCCTAAGAAACTTCCTCCTAAACATAGAATATCAACTGAGGAAGCTATTGAATTTGTCAAGAATGCTTTTGGCATAGAGGTTGAAGAATGACAGCAAAAGATTATAAGAAGGTTTTTCAGCAATTGAATGTAAAACCAGCCAAGCTGAAGAAATTTATAAAGCATAATGCTCCTAAAGACAGGAAATTCGGATTAGGATCTAGAAAATGCAACAGATGTGGCAGGTATAAAGGTCATATAAGAAAATATGGCTTGGATATATGCAGGCAGTGCTTTAGAGATATAGCAAAACAGATAGGGTTCAAAAAATATAGTTAAAATGGTATTAAACGATTCATTAGCAAGTGCATTATCGCATATCCTTAACTGCGAGAAAATAGGAAGAAAGGAATGCATACTTAGGCCTGCCTCTAATTTATTATTGGAGGTATTGAAAATATTAAATGAAAAAGGCTATTTAGGCTCTTATGAGATTGTTAAGGAGGGAAATAAAACTTATGTTGTATTAAACTTGCTTGGAACCATCAACAAATGCGGAGTTATCAAACCTAGACTTGGAGTCAAGAAAAATAATTTTGAAAAATTTGAAAAGAGATATTTGCCGTCAAAAGATTTTGGTTTTTTGATTGTATCTACATCTAAAGGGCTTATGGTGCATAATGAAGCTAAAGAGAAAGGAGTTGGCGGAAATCTGATAGCTTACTGTTACTAAAATGAAAAAGAAAAAAATCCTAAGAAAAGAAATAGAAATCCCCTCTGGAATTGAAGTTAAGATAAATGGTGAAGTAATAACACTAAAGGGAGAAAAAGAAGAATTAAGTAGAGAAATATTGAGCAAAGATATGGGCTTGGAAATTAAAGATAGCAAATTGATTTTATCATTCAAAAAAACGACAAGAAATCAAAAAAGATTATTGTCTACTTTTACAAAACACATCAAAAATTCCATTAGAGGGCTTGCCCATGGTTTTAATTACAAATTAAAGATATGTTCAGGGCATTTTCCAATGAGTGTCAATGTAGAGGGAAACAAGCTTAAAATAAAAAATTTTTTGGGTGAAAAAATCCCAAGGGAAGCTTCTATACTTGACAATGTCAAAGTTCAGGTTAAAGGCAATGAAATTTTAGTTGATGGGTATGATTTAGAAAAAACAGGCCAGACAGCAAGCAATATAGAGCAATCAACAAGAATAACAAACAGGGACAGAAGAGTTTTTCAGGATGGCATTTATATTGTAAAAAAGCCAGAAAGAGTATAAAATGAAGAGTCAAAATATAATCAGAAGGAAAAAGCCGGAATTCATAAGGCAGGGCGGAAAGAGATATAAGAGGCTTGCAAAAGTCTGGAGAAGACCAAGAGGCTTGGACTCTAAAGCAAGAAGAAGCTTCAAGGGGCATGAAAAACTACCTTCTATTGGTTATGGTTCAAATCGAGAAATTAGGGGATTGAATAGGCATGGCTTCAGAGAGTTTTTGGTAAAAACAATTTCTGATTTGGATAAAATAAAAAAATCAGAAGTTGCAGTGATTCAGAGAAAAATAGGCAATAAAAAGAGAGTTTTAATCTTAAAAAAAGCTAAAGAAATGAATATCAGAGTCTATAATGTCAAAGATGTTGATGGTTATATCAAAAAAATAGATGAAAACTTTTTAAAAAGAAAAACTGAAACCAAGAAAAAAATTGAAATAAGAAAACAGATGAAGGAAAAGGCTGTAAAAGAAGCAGAAGATAAAAAAACAAAAGAGAATAAGGAAGATGATAAAACAAAAGAGGCAATAACAGGCTTAAAAGAAGAGCCCAAAGCAAAAGCTGAAGAAAAGCAGCAAGATCAGCCAATTAAAGATAAAACAAAAGAATTGCATAGGAGAGTAAGTTCAGCATAAAATGGATTTAAAAGTTCAAAAAAGAATTGCAGCATCTTTGATGGGTATAAGCCCTAAAAGAGTATGGTTTGATCCAAACAGACTTGAGGAGATAAAAGAGTCTATAACCAAAGCAGATATGAGGCTTTTAGTGAGGGATAAAGCTGTTCAAAAAAAACAGAAGAGGGGCATTTCAGGATTTAGGTCTAAAAAAATAAAAGCGCAAAAGAGCAAAGGAAGAAGAAAAGGCGCAGGTTCAAAAAAAGGAGGTAGAAACGCCAGGATTAATCCAAAGAAAGAGTGGATGGCAAAAGTAAGACTCCAGAGAAGATTCTTAAAGGAACTAAAAGTTAAGTCCTTAATCAATATTCAAAATTATAGGAATTTGATGCGTAAAGTTAAAGGGGGATTTTTTAGAAGTAAAAGGCATATAAAAATTTATTTGGATGAGCACAATCTAGCAATAAAAAATGGCAAGAACCAATAAAAAATATAAAAGAAAACAGCAAGGTAAAACAGATTATAAGGGAAGGTTAGAGTTACTCAAATCTGGAAAGACAAGGCTGGTAATAAGGAAGAAGAATAATGATCTAATTGTCCAGTTTGTTAATTATACAAATGATGGAGATAAAACAATATCAACTACTAATAAAAAAGACATAGAAAAAGCAGGATGGAAATTTCATGGAGGCAACAGACCAGCAGCATATTTAATTGGTTTATATGCTGGATTAAAGAGCAGATCAAAAATTAAAGAGGCTGTTTTGGACTTAGGTTTGCAGCCAAGTATAAAAGGATCTAGACTTTATGCAGCATTAAAAGGAGTTTTGGACAGCGGGATAAAAGTCCCCCATTCAAAAGACATAATTCCTAGTGAAGAATTAATCAAAGGATTGAATATTGCAGCCTATCTTAAAAAAATTTCTTCAGACAGGGCAATTAATGAGAAACAATTTTCAGATTACTTAAAGAAAGGCATAAAATCAGAGGATTTTGAAAAACATTTTGAGGAAATCAAAAATAAAATATTGGTAAAGTAAAATGGTAGAAAAGAAAGAAGAAACAATATTGGAAGAGGAAGTAATTCCTGCTGAAGCAGAGACAGGCATTAAAAAAACAAATATGGGGGGATGGAATCCTAAGACTGAGATAGGCAGGGAAATAAAATCAGGCAAGATAACTAATATTGATGAAGTTTTAGATAAAGGCGAGAAAATATTGGAAGCAGAGATTGTTGATTTCTTGCTACCAAATTTAGACCAATCTTTGTTAGAAGTAGGCCAGTCAAAAGGAAAATTTGGCGGAGGAAAAAGGAGTATCTGGAGACAAACCCAGAAAAAAACAAGGGAAGGAAACAAAGCAAAATTCGCTACCATGGTCGCAGTGGGTAACAAAGACGGCTATGTTGGCTTAGGATTTGGCGATGCCAAAGAAACAGTTCCAGCCAGAGAAAAGGCAATTAGAAAATCTAAATTGAACATAATCAAGATAAGAAGAGGATGCGGATCCTGGGCTTGTGGATGCAAAACACCTCATTCAATCCCTTTTGAAGTTGAGGGAAAAATGGGGAGCTCTGTCGTAAAATTAATACCTGCGCCAAGGGGAACTGGTTTATGCATCCAGGAAGAATGCAAAAAGATCCTTCAATTGGCAGGCATAACAGATGTATATTCAAAAGCTAGAGGAAAGACAGCAACTAGGCTGAATTTGTTGAAAGCATGTTTTAACGCGCTTCAAAAATTATCGCAAGTTAAGATTAAGCATGATCAGGTTGAGCCAAGAGGAATAGTAGAAGGAAGTAAAAAATGAGCAAATTAGCAGTAATCAGGATAAGCGGAAAAACACATCTTAATAAAAAAATAAAAGATACTTTTAATATGATGAGATTATACAAAAAAAATAACTGTGTTATTTTGGAAAATACTCTTTCAAATGCAGGCATGGTGAACAAGCTTAAAGACTATGTAACATGGGGAGAGTTAGATGAGGAAACATTCAAGATGTTAATAAAAAAAAGGGCTAAAGTTGCAGGGATTAAAAAAGATGTTGAGGCAATAATAAAAGAAAAATTAAATACAGACCTTAACACCTTTGCAAAGGAGTTTTTTGAATCTAAAAGAAAATTAAAGGATATTCCTGGAATGAAATTATTCTTTGGCTTAAATCCTCCTATTAAAGGGTATGAAAGGAAAGGGACTAAAATGCCATTCTCACTTGGAGGAGCATTAGGCTATAGAAAAGAAAAAATAAATGATTTGATTAAAAGGATGCTATAAGATGACGGTAAATAAGAGATCAAAAAAATCAAGGCAAAGAGGCACTCATACACATGGATGGGGCGCAAAGAAGAAGCACAGGGGAGCTGGAAACAGGGGAGGCAGGGGAAATGCAGGAACAGGTAAAAGGGCAGACACTAAAAAGCCCACTATAATCAAATTATATGGAAATGAATATTTTGGCAAAAAAGGGTTTAAAATACCTCAAAACATAAAAGTGGTGCTAAAAACAATAAACCTTCAGGAATTGAATCAAAAAGTAGACAGTTTGGTTATGAAAGGAATAGCAAAAAAAACAAAAGATGTTATTGAAGTAAACCTAATTGAATTAGGCTATGATAAGCTTTTGAGCAAAGGGAATATCACAAAAAAATTAAAAATAAATATAGGAACAGCATCAAAAAGATCTATCAACAAAGTTAAGCAAGCAGGGGGCAGTGTAATAGCTTTGGAAAATGTCTCTGATTAAAACCTTTCTTTCTAATCTTCCGGAAGTTAGAGGTCCTGCAAATAAAAATCTTAATTTTAAAACAAAACTGAAATGGACTTTGCTAATTTTAGTGGCATTCTTTGTTCTTAGCGTAGTTCCCTTATATGGGTTAGGAGAGAATGCTTTGCAGCAGTTTGAATATTTATCATTGATTTTAGGAGCAAGCTTTGGCTCTATTGTTTCTTTGGGTATAGGTCCAATTGTAACAGCATCCATTATTCTGCAGCTTTTAGTTGGCTCTGGAATAATGAAGCTTGACCTAACAACTGGAGAAGGCAAGAAAACATTTCAGGGAATCCAAAAATTTTTAGCATTATTCTTTATTGTATTTGAAGCAATAATCTATATCTTCTTAGGAGGATTATCACCAAATCCTAGTTTGGTCGGCGGTGCTTACATAAGTATGCAGTGGCTTCTTGTATTACAGTTAATTGTAGGTGGCATTTTGATATTATTTATGGATGAAGTAATCCAAAAATGGGGATTTGGCTCTGGTGTAAGTTTGTTTATTGCAGCAGGAGTTTCATCCCAGATATTTATCAGGGCATTTTCTCCTTTAACAGCAGCAGGAACTCTTGCATTAGGAACAGGACAAGCGCCAACAGGAGTATTTTTTGTATTGTTCCAGTCATTGGCAGGAGGAAATACAATTGGAGCAGCCTTGGCAATTGCTGCAATTATATCTACTGTAGTAGTTTTTGCATTCTCGGTTTTTGCACAGGCAATGAAAGTTGAGATACCTTTAAGTTTTGGAAGGATTAGAGGGCATGGAATAAGATGGCCATTAAAGTTTATATATACATCAAATATTCCTGTCATTTTAATTGCAGCTTTATTGGCTAATATCCAATTATGGGCAAGATTGTTGGAAAGCTGGGGCCGTCCTTGGTTAGGAACTTTTGCAGGAAATGTGCCAGCAACAGGATTAGTAGCATGGGTTTATTCTCCAAATGTAGTGCAAAATCTAATTACAGGATCTGCAACTAGCACTATAATCCTGCAGTCGATAGTTTATATTGCTCTATTAATGGGAGGTTCTGTGCTTTTCTCTATTTTCTGGGTCCAGACTGCTGGAATGGATGCAAGATCTCAGGCAAGGCAGATTATGGCATCAGGTTTGCAGGTTCCAGGATTTAGAAGAGACCAAAGAGTATTGGAAAAAATATTAAACAGATATATTTTTCCATTAACAGTTATGGGAGCTTTAACAGTGGGATTTTTAGCAGCTGTAGCTGATTTATCTGGCGCATTAACAAGTGGAACTGGTTTGTTATTAGCTGTTATGATAATTTATCAGCTTTATGAGGAAATAGCACAAAAGCATATGATGGATATGAATCCTGCATTAAGGAAGATGATGGGCGGATAAATGGCAATTAATGAAACTATAAGCAATGTAACAATTGAAGGGAATTTAGCATTCGCACAGACAAGTGGAGGCTTTTTTAATTTTTTAAATCAGTTTTTTAATCTAATATTCGGGGCTTTGGTTTTATGGAACCCTTTAGTTGGATTAGTTATTATATCTTTTATTTTAACTTTGTTGATAACCTTAGCTTACAAGTTTCTTACAAAACAGCATTTGATGAAAGAGTGGAAAGAAGAATTAAATAGCTATCAAAAACAGATGAAAGAGCACAAGCATGACCACAAAAAGGTGATAGAGCTTCAAAAGCCAATGATGGAAGTTCAGATGAAGTATATGATGCATTCATTCAGGCCTTTATTATTTACATTCCTGCCTTTAATACTTATATTTAACTGGTTAAGGGCAGTTTTCCAAGGAATAGATTTAAATTTCTTGTGGTTTATGCATAATTGGATATGGGTTTATATACTAACATCGATTATATTCAGCATGATTATAAGGAAGTTATTGAAGGTGCATTAAGATGGTAAGGGGAAGATTTAGGTCAAGAACATTCAGAAGGGTTTACAAGAAGCTGCCAGGAGGCACGACTAAATTATTTTATTTAAAAAGAAAGCCTTCTAAGCACCAATGCGGAAATTGCGGGGCAGTATTGAAGGGAATGGCTGCAGAAAGGCCATATAAGATGAGAACTATGCCAAAATCCAAAAAAATTCCGTCAAGACCTTTTGCTGGAAATTTATGCTCTAAGTGTACAAGGGAAACTTTAAAGGAAAGAACAAGGAGAATGTAATATGCTAGATGTTGGAAGAGTTTGCATGAAAATAGCTGGAAGAGACGGAAATAATATAGCTGTTGTTATAAAAAAAATAGATAATAATCATGTATTAGTAGATGGCAACGTAAGAAGGAAAAGGTGCAGTATAAAACATCTGGAGCCTTTGGACAAAGTTCTGGAAATAAAAGAGGAAGAGTCCGGAGATAATATTAGGGAGCTTCTTAAGAAAGAAGGCTTTAAAATAATCAAGAAAGGAGAAAAAAGAGAGAGAAAAACAAGACAGAAAGTTGAAGTAAAACAGCCTGAAATTTCTAAACAAAAAGCCAAAAAATAAGATGTCAAAAGAAGCAAATATTCAGAGAAAGTATATTGAAATACAGACAAAAGAACATCAGATTCAAAAAGCCCAAGAGCAATTAATAAATATTTCCCACCATATCCAGGAATTGATAAAGATAGAGGTCGCTCTTGATGAAATAAAGAAGACAAAAAAAGGGACAGAAATGCTTGTCCCTTTGGGGAGCGGAATTTTTGCAAGGGCAGATTTGAAGGATAATAATGAGCTTCTTTTAGGTGTTGGATCTAAAGTTCATGTTAGCAAAGATATAGATGAAACAAAAAAAATTATTTCTAATCAAATAAGGAATATGGAAGACTTGGCTATGGAGGTAGAACATGGCCTCTTAGATATTTCAGATCAAGTCCAGATTATTCAGCAAGACCTTCTTAAAATTGTAGAAGATAACAAAAAAGATGAATAAATTCTTATAAAACTTATAATCTGCAATATATACATATTCTATGCATAAAGTATATAAACATTGTTGAGTTTAAAGCAAAAATGGGGGTAAATTATCTAAATTATTATTCTAGAAAAGAAATACAGAAAGCATTCGTTGATTGTTCTGAAAACAGGGAAGTATCTGTCATGTTTGGTGTAAATTCTTTTGGCAAGAGACCTGATATTCTCCAGTTTGAAGATGATGTTTTTGAATTGGCTAAAAAAGGCGCAACAAGCTTTCATTATTCTGTCGAACAGTGGTCAGACCCACTGCAATTGAAATCTGGAATGTCTCAGAAAGAATTGGAGGATTTAAGGACTGGCTGGAGCCTGATATTAGACCTTGATACTAAATTCCTAGATTATGCAAAAGAGGCAGCTTTACTTTTGGTTGAAGCTTTAAAATTTCATGATGTTAAAAACATTTCATTGAAGTATTCAGGATCTAATGGTTTCCATATTGGTATTCCCTCAAAAGCTTTTCCAGAATCTGTTGATAATAAAAAAACAAAATTATTATTTCCTGAAGGAACAAGGGTAATATCCTCTTATTTGAAAGACATGATCAAGCCTTATTTATCAGATAAATTATTGTCACTGAACTCCTTAAAAGAAATATCAGAATTCACTAATAAATCAAGAGAAGAATTAATTAAAAATGGCAAATTCGATCCTTACTCTGTAATCGAAGTTGACTCAGCATTAACTTCAAGCAGGCATATGATAAGAATGCCTTATTCAATGAATGAAAAAAAAGGATTAGTGTCCCTGCCAATAACAGAAAATGAGTTAAAGAATTTTAAAATTTCAAGAGCAATTCCAAAAAACGTGGAGTATAACTTAAAATTCCTGGATGATTCAAAAATAAATGACTTGGAAGCTTCTAACTTAATAATACAGGCTTTTGACTGGTATGCAAGGCAAAAAAAGCAGGAAATTCCCAAATTAGATATTAAGAGAAAATTTGAACTTCCAACAATAGCAATAAAAGATGAAAAATATTTTCCTGAATGCATAAAATCAATTTTAAAAGGCGTTGAAACAGACGGAAGAAAGAGAGCAATTTTCATATTGATTAATTTTTTTAGGAATTTAGGCTGGACAATGGAGGATATCGAGAAATATTTGTTAGATTGGAATGAAAAGAATTACGAGCCTTTAAGAAAAGGATATATCCAAGCCCAGATGCATTGGCATAAAAGAAATATAAAACCAATACTGCCTCCAAACTGCAGCAATGAGATGTATTATTCTGGATTAGGCATAAAATGCCAGGAGAATATATGCAGCAAGGTAAAAAATCCTGTGAATTACACCTTAAGGCTTGTAAGACAAAAAAATCAGGGTAAGAAGAAAAGATGATATCTGTAACTGATTTAACATCTTATATTTACTGCCCTAGAAAGCTTTTTTTGAAGTTAGTCATGAAGTATAAAGAGCCTCCAAAAAATGTGACTGTTTTAGGAATACTAAAACATGAGATGTTTGACAGGATAAACAAGAATGAAGAATTAATTGTAACTTCTATAAACAAACCAATGCCAACAGAGGAAATAGAGATTTTGTACAGGAAAAATTATGCGGATATGCTTATTGGTACTTTGAGAAATATGAAGCGGCAGATTTTGAGTGTAAACTTATCACCTCCAGAAGTGTTTAATGAAACATGGGATTTCTTTTTGGAAGAGGCTGAGCTGAGGGCAATAAATTTATCAAATTTCATTGATGAAAATAACCTATTTGGGAAAGATTTGTGGGAAGCATTAATTCCAAAGATATTATCTGAAGTGAAAATAGTATCGGAAAAACTGGGATTAGTCGGAAGATTAGACAAAATAGAGATTGAAAATGAAAATTATCGTCCTGTTGATCTAAAAACAGGAAGCCCTCCAAAATCAGACATATGGCAGGACCAAAAAATACAGCTTTCTGCTTATGCTTTATTAATAGAGGAAAAGTTTGATACTAATGTGGATTATGGGTATATAGAATACTTAAAAACAAGGGAAAAAAGGAGATTATACATCAATCCTTTTATGAAAGAAAATGTTAAAATTTTGATAAATGAAGTTAATAATCTTATTAAAGCCAATAAACTTCCGGATAAAATAGAGAATATAAATAAATGCAATTATTGCGGACTAAGGGCAGAATGCTATAAATTAAACTAAACTTAAAATTTTTTTAAAACTTTTTTCATCTAAATTTTGTTTGTAGTCTTTTAGGGATTCAATAAACTCTTTTCTTTTTTTAATTATATTCAGCTTCAACAAAAACTGGCCAAATTGAGTAACATTTTTGGGCTTTTTGCTGATATAACATCTTTCAAAATCAAGCATAATAATCTTCTTGCCTATCACAATATGCTTTAATGGCTTGTGCATCTCCTTCTTGTTTATTTTTAGTTTATCCATAATCCTTAATTGCCCGAAAACATTTTTAAAAATCCTGATTTTATCTTTTTTATTTGCTATTTTAAGATAGTCTTTGATTAAAGTTCCTTCTGCAAACTCATAAATTAATGAATCATTTTTTAAAAAAAGTAATTTTGGACCTATACCATATTTATTTAATTTTTTCAGCCAGAAATACTCTTTCTTTATTGTATTTTCTGCCCTGCTCTCAGGCCTTTTAATTTTAACACCTACTTTCTTTCCTTTATATTTTCCAGTATAAATTAAGCCTCTTTTGCCCTTATTAAAGAAATTAATATCTTTGATAGGCAAATTATCCATATGTATAGAAAAGCTTTTATATCAATATATAAACTTTATTCTCTATCACGGAGACTATAAAGATGTTCAAAAAGAGAGGTGTTTTAGTTATATCTATACTAATATTTACTTTATTCTTATTGACAAATGCTTATGCTCAAGAATCTGCAGCAGAAAAAGGATTTCAGTGGCTTGATTCTAAGTCAGTTGACGGCTCTTGGAATAATGAAGTTTATGATACTGCATTAGCTGTTATTGCTTTGCAGGAAGGTGGCTTAAGTGTAAATGCTGAAGAAGGAGCTAACTGGCTTTTAACTCAGGAAGATGCAGAAGGATGCTTTCCAAAAGGGGATTGTAAAGTAAGGGAAACAGCATTTGCTGCCTTAGCTTTGGACAAAACAAACAAAGACAGCTCTAAAGCTGTTTCATGGCTGTTAGATAAAGGACAGACCCCTGTTCCTACAGCAGGAAAATGGTGGCTTCAGATAGCAACTACTGCAGATGGATCTTGTTTGTTAAATTATCAGGAAGCTAATGTTACATTTAATGAAAATATAACAATAAAAGACAGCAGGGTTGTTAATTGCAATAATCAGCCTTGGTTTGATCTAAGGGCATGCATTCCAAATAATCCTTTGGCAAGAAATCCTTCATTACAGTTTGATGTTGACTGCAGCAGTCTGCCAGGATCTCCAATAATTTCCTTAATCTACAACAGGGGAACTGCTTATTACATAATTCAGGAAGACCATAAATCATCAGCTTTAGTTGATGTAGACTCAGGATGCTGGGGAATAACAAAAAGAGCTAATTGTGATTACGAAACTTCTTTGTATACAACTTATGCATTAAACCAAATTGGAATATTGCCAGGGTCAATAATCTGGTTAAGAGATAATTATCAGCCTTCAATCTCACTTCATAATTCCTTGCTTTACATAACTACAGGAAAAAGCAATTATTTAACAACTTTAATACAGCTTCAGGATTTAGAAGGTTCTTGGAATAAAAATGTTTTCCAGACTTCATTCTCGGTTTTAGCTTTGAAAGGATCTGGACAAAATGAGGAATTAGCAAAAGGAATTGGATGGCTAAAGGGAGAGCAAAGAGAAGACGGCTCATGGAACAATGATGTTATACAAACTTCTTTAGCATTATTATCCGGATTTACAGAAGAAAGAATAGCATGCGGAGATGGCTTTTGTGACAAGGGAGAGGAAACGACATGCCCTGTAGATTGCCAATCCCCAACAGAAAGAGAAGGAAGAGAAGTTTGCTTCAATAATGTTGATGATGATGGAGATGCTTACATAGACTGCGATGACCCTGACTGTTTGGGAGATATAGCTTGTGAGGAAGTTGAAATATGTAATGATGGAATTGACAATGACTTTGATAATCAAATAGACTGCGATGACAGTGATTGCTCTGGATCTATAGCCTGCGGAGAGTTGGAGGTTTGCAATGATGGTTTTGATAATGATGGGGATGGATTGGTGGATTGTGATGATGCTGATTGCGAGTTTGATGCTTCATGCCCATTACCTAAGGAAAAAGCAAATTTAACATTTTTATGGATAATACTAATAATATTAATCATAGCAGCTATATTATTTTACTTTTACAAGAGAGATCCTGAAAACTTTAAGTCAAATATGAAAAAGCCATTTACAAAAGACTTCTGGAGAAATTTATTCAAGAAAAAACCTCCAGTAAGGCCGCAGCAGCCTGCATTTGGATATTCTCAAAGACCAGCTTATAAGTTTCCAGCTCAAAAGCAGGTCTATCAGCAATATAAAAGAACAAAAACAGAAGATGAATTATCAAAATCTCTCAGAGAAGCCAAAAGACTTCTTGGTAAAAAATAAAGTTTTAATTTTAACACTTTTTTTGTTTGCAATATTCTTATCTCCAGTAAGTGCTCAGCAGGGTGCCCAGTTAAAAATTAGCAGAGAAAACTATGAGGCAGGAGAGACTATACAGGCAGAGCTAACTTTTTCTAAAGTCCCAATAAAGGACTTTGACATTTCTTTAGTTAAAGATGAAATAAAAATTCCTGTAGGAGCAATAGCTATAAAATTAAGCGATAAAAGGTATTTCATATATTTTGACATTCCAAATACTATTGGAAAAGGAGAATATGAAGTCAGTATAAATAATATAATATATTTGGTTGATGGCAATCTGGTAGAAAGTTCAGTATCACAAAAAATATCCATTAATAGTATTAATCCAGCTTTTTACTGGCTTAAAGACCAGAAAAAAGAAATTATAGAAGAAATAGTTTTTTCAACAGCTGCTCTAGCAAATGCTGGATTAAACCCTTCTTCAAATGAATTGCTTGAGAAACAAAGCTCTTTAGGGTGTTTTCCTAAAGAGAATTGTAATGTGAAAGATACAGCTTTAGGATTAATAGCATTAAATTCTTTAGATTTGGACGCAGCTAAGTCTTTAAACTGGCTAAAAGGAGCGCAAAATGATATTTCTTTAGGCTCTTTTAAAGTGATAATAAATTCTCAGTCAAGCGGAACTTGCCAAATAAATGAAGATAGTTTGGACATAATAAGTGGTTTAGGAGAAAAAGATGTAACTGGAGAAACACAGATTAATGTTGACTGCTCTTCTTTGCCCTCTGTTAACATAAAGCTTACTCATAGCTATCTAGGGAATTCATTTGATCTTCAATCAACAAGCCAAAAACAGGCTACTTTTAATATCAATGACAAAGGATGTTTCGGCATTTCTTACAAATCAAACTGTGATTATGAGTCTTCCTTGTATGCAGCTTATGCTCTTGAAAAACTGCAGCAAAATAATGAAAAGGTTTTAATCTGGTTAAAGGAAAATTATGATGAGTTTACCACTCTGCACCATGCTTTTTTAGTATTGATGGATGATTTTGCATATTCAAAAGAATGGCTGATAAATAACCAACTAAGCAGAGGAGCATGGAGTAAAAAAGCATTATCTTTAGATACTACGGAAGATTTATTTACAACATCTATTGCAGCTTGGGCTTTAAGACCAACACCTTACGGAGAAGATGGGTTAAGATTGTTAAAAGATAAAGAAAGTTTAGATAACTGGAACAATGATATATTATTAACATCTCAAATATTATTTTTTTCTTTTCAGGATGAAAAAATTCAGCCTTCCTTGTCATTAAATCCAGGGATAATTGCAGTATTTAAAAATCAAAAAGATCCCATAAGGCTTTTATTGTCAAATAAAGGAGATTCCCAATTAAATGTAAAAATTAATGCAAAGCAGGGTGTAACAGTTGATAAATCCTCAACAATTATCAACAGCAGGGAAACCAGAACTATACTTATGACAATAGACACAGGACTAATAACAGAGAGCTCTGTAGAAATTATTTACAATGATAAATTGTATATCATTCCAGTCATAATTAGCGATGAAATCCAGTCCTACTCAACAAATCCATTGAGGTTTATTACGGAAAAATCATCAATAAAATTTACAATATTATCTAAAGAAACAAAAGAAGGTGATATAAAATTCAAGAACTTTGGAGACCAGACTTTGACAGAAGTAAAATTAGCATTATCCGGAAAGCTGTTAGAGATAGTAGCTTTAGATACAGCCTCATTTTCTCAGATAAATCCAAACGAGACTAAAAATGTATTTGCAAGGATAAATAAAAATAAAAATCCTTTGTCAGGAGATTATAAAGGCAATCTGACTATCATCTCAAAAGAAGGCTATGCATCAGTTTTAGCTTTGGAAGTTGAGATAACTGACTTTAAGTCATCCCAGGTAGAGATAAAATCTGAATCAGATGTAAAACAAGAAACTGAAGAAGAAAAAGTAAATGAAACTCAGGAAGAAATACAAGAAGAAAGAAAATCTGCATTGCCAATCGCGATTATAATTTTAGTAATTCTTATTCTTGCTGTCTTAACATTTTATATTATAAAGAAAAAGAAGCCGAGAAAATCAAAGAAAGTAGAGGTTAACTTCCCTAAGCCTACAGAAAGTGCAAGATTTAAAGAGCATTTAAGAAGATTGGAGGAATTAAAGAAATAGCTATTCTTTTTTTCCCCCTTTTAACTTTTCTAATTCTCTCTGAAGCAGAATGTTTTTAGCATTTGTGTTTTTCAATGCCATATCATACTTGTGAAGCTGCGCCAATAAGTCATTTAGGAAGCTGCTGAATTTATGGAAATCAAGACTCAGCTCTTCAGGCTCTAAAACTTCAACAGAAGATGGCATGAAATCAAAGCAGAAATTCAATAATCTGGCAACGCTGTTAAATTCAACATCCAATTCAACAAAGGCGGAAAACAAGCTTTTAATATTCCCTACCTCTATATTTTCAGCATTTCCTACTTCCTGATGCGTTACTTTAATGCCTTTTTCTTCTTTTATTTTATTAATAACAAACTTTAATGTTTCATCGACATGCTCTTTTGGAGATCCAACTATTTCTAACACTACATTTGCAAGAAGTTTTTGATCTTCCATAAGCAGAGGAAATTAAGATGCCTTAAAAATGTTTCTATAAAACCTTATTTATAAGAAGCTTTAAAATAATTAACACTAAAGAAAGATTAAAAAACAACATAGCATTCCTTCTGGCCTTTAAGATGCTTGAAGTGTATAGTACAGAATCTTCTTGGTATGAAATTTTTGGCTCATCATCTGTTTCTAATGCAGCATTTCCAACTATTTTTATTGAGTTTGTTATATCTGCGGGAGTTTTTCTGTCCTCTTTTTTGATCATAACTTTTAGATTATACTCACCTTCTTCAAAAACAGTATTTTTTAGCGATATTGTCGCGCTTTTATCTGCAGGAATGGTTATTATTTTTTTATTTTCCTCTCTCTCGCCGCTGTAGCTTTTCTTACCGCTGTAGATATAGCTCCATGTTTCATACTTTCTGCTTGTTTTATCATTATTCCTGATAAGAAGGACAGTAGAAATTTCTTCTCCAGCTAAAACTTCAGGGTCAAAAGATAATAGATCATAATCTATAGATTTAGTTTTTGCGCCTTCAACTTTTATTTTCTCACATAAGGAGTTTGTTATGCCTTCTACATTTATTTCATACTTATTTATTGCATCAAAGCCTTTTATGACAATGTCATAGACTCCATCTTCAAATTTTCCATTGCAGTTTGGGAATAATTGCAGAGGAACTGTAAATGTGCTGTTTGTATATCTTTCATCAACATTAAACCTGGTTTGTTTGCTGATTTCGTAGTTTTCATTTTCTGCAAATAAGCTTATGCTTGTTTTAGAAGAATTTCCTTTATAAACAGTAACTTTGACTCTTAAAGTATCGCCAAATTTGGCTTTTTTGTCGTTGCCTAAGTAAACTGTGTCTATAAATAAAATAGAATCTGAAAAAGATTCATTATAAATATTTGCAGAATCTGGAGTAGATATTGTCTGAATCCATGTTTTTCCTATTTTAGACCAGCTGGCACCTTCTGTTGTTCTGCTGTAGCTTACCTCTTCAATTAAGTTGTCATTAAAGTCATAAAAAAGCAGTCTTTCATAGCCATCATTGTTCAAAAATCCGTTGCCATGCCTTGGGTAAACTACTAAGTAAGATTTGCTTTTTATTAATGTTCCACTTAATGTATTTGTGTCTGATATGGAAACTTTATGATTAAGATCATCTTTAAAATAAAACTTATCCAGATCAAAATCTTCATCAGCATCGTTGTACAGCTCAATAAACTCTCCGTTCGGCTTTTCATCATTGTCATATCCATTTGGATCAGGCAGAAATTCATTTATTTTTATCTTAGAATAATCTCCCTGAATTATATTTTCGACAAAAAGAGAATTATCGTATCCGGGAGTTAAGCTGCATTCCCCCCAGCTGTTATTAAAAAAGCATATTGATTTATTATTTCCATCCCCTCCCCAAGAGCTAAAGTAAGTTATATTGAAAACCTCTTCTAATGAAGAATTTTTTAAAACTAAAGTCTCTCCTGTATTGCTTAAGGAAAAAGAGCTGTCTATTAAAGTTGAATTAAAGCCTGGATAGTCTTTTAAAAACTGTACATCATCATCTGATATGATGGCATATCCTCCTGAGCTAATAACAAAGCTTCCTGATATTAAATTTAAATTATGGTTTGTTCCGTCTTCAAAAAATTTCCATCCTGTAATATCAACACTTATGTTCTCATCATTGAATATTTCTATCCACTCATGGTCATCATCAGCCCCAGGATAATCATAAAAAATCTCATTAATAATCATAGCAGAAGCATTTGGAATAATAATCAAGAATGTAAATATTAACATTGCCTTGTTTCTCATGATATCACTTCTTTATTTACTAATTAACTCATTAAAGCTTAATCCTTTCCTGTTAATTAATCCTAATGAAACAGAATAATTTCCGCCTTTGCTTTTTTCCAAATCTTCAATATCCAAAAAAAACCAGTCTAGGTTATCATACCTGATTCCCACCCATGGCTCAGCGCCAAATTTCGTGGCAAATTCTTTTAATTCTTTTATTTGCTCCTTACTGATGTATCTTCTGCCTTTCTTTCCTGATTTGCATTCAATAGCCAAAACTCTGCTTCCATCACCAACTAATAAATCAGGGCATGGCATTGGTGTTGATCCACTACCAGCACAGCGCAAAGCTGCCAGTCCAGAATCCCAAAACATATGAAACAGCTCTCTTTCTGTTCTGCTTCCTTTGCTTTTCATAAAAACTCTTAAATACTGCTTTAATAAATACTTATCTATGGAAAACATAACAGCTTTAACAGCAGTTTTGTCTGTAATAGGAGTTTTAGTAATATATTATGTTTTATTTGGAAGAAAATTTTACAGAAAGCATGATTTATGATTCTTCATACTTCATAAAAGGAAATAATATTATATCTCTGAGAGATTCCTGCCCTGTTATCAGTAATACCAATCTATCAATGCCAATTCCAACCCCTCCTAAAGGAGGCATTCCAATATCTAATGCTTCCAAAAAATCATGATCGACTTTATGCACCATAAGATGGGGATCTTCATGTCCTTTTTTCTCTTTTAATTGTTCTTTAAATCTTTTTTCCTGCTCTACAGGATCATTTAATTCGCTGTATGCATTTGCCAATTCCATTCCTGCAACATAAGCCTCAAATCTCTCAACCCAGAAAGAATCTTTTCTATGTTCTTTTGTCAAAGGACATACTGATTTAGGATATTCAGTGATGAATGTTGGTTGAATTAGCTTGTCCTCTACAAGCTCTTCAAATAAAGCCTGTATCATAAATCCCCTTTCCTCCTTTACATCTTTTAATTTAAGCTCTTTAACTTTCTTCTTTAACTCCTCATCTTTCATTTTTTCAACATCTAATTTAGCATATTCTTTTAAGGCATCTTTCATTGTAATTCTTTTCCATGGAATCTTAAAATCAATAAGATTATCACCAAACTTTGTTTTTGTTGTCCCATTAACTTCTTTTGCTGCATGGCTTACTATCTCTTCTGTTAATGCCATCATATCATTATAATCAACATAAGCACAATACAATTCAATCATTGTAAATTCAGGATTATGGAACCTGTCAATGCTTTCATTTCTGAAATTCTTGCATATAGTATATACCTTTTCCAATCCTCCTACTGTTAGTCTTTTTAAGTATAATTCAGGAGATATACTCAAGTAAGCATCTGCTTTGATATCATGAACAAATGTCTTAAATGGTCTTGCAGCTGCACCGCCGTAAATCGGCTGCAATATCGGAGTTTCAACCTCTAAAAATCCTTTTTTGTTCAAAAAGTCCCTGATTGAGTCTATTATTTTTGTTCTTTTTATGAAGATTTCTTTTACTTCCTGATTTGAAATTAAATCAAGATACCTCTTTCTGTATCTTATTTCAACATCTTTCAATCCATGCCACTTTTCCGGCAAAGGTCTTAGACTTTTTGTTAGAAGAGTTAATTTTTTAGTATTTATTGTAATCTCACCAGCTTTAGTCCTGAAAACATTTCCTTCTATGCCTATGATATCTCCCACATCAAGATTCTTAAAAAGCTCTACATCAATTTTGTCAATGTTATCATTTGCCACAAAAATCTGTATTTTCCCTTTCTGATCCTGCAGATGCGCAAAGTTAATCTTGCCCATCTTTCTCATGGAAACAATCCTTCCAGCTAGAGATACTTTTGATTTGTTTTCATTTTCAAGGTCTTTATTTTTTTCCAGAATGTCTTTAGAGTTATCTTTAACATCAAAAGAGTATGGATAAGGATTTATCCCCAATTCCCTTATTTTTTTCAGCTTCTTTTTTCTTTCATTAATCAGTTGTTGCTCTGGATCCATTATGAATTTATTCTCTCTATTGTTATTTAAATCTTTTCTAAGATTAAAATATACTGGCTCCTGTCCTTAAACTTAACCTCTATTTCATCAATTAATCTATATCCTTTTTCATCTGCTATGTTTTTTAACAAGTCTTTAGAGTATGTTAAAAATACGCTTTTTCCATTTTCTTTTAGTATTTTATTAAGTCTATCAAACAAAGCAGAGTATATACTTTTTACTAATCCCTCTCCTCTCCTTTTTGTATGGCTCGGAACATTGCTGACAACTTTGTCAATTTCTTTGCCCTTGATTTTGCTTTCTAATAAGCCTGTATTTAAAAATTCAATTTCTTTCTTCGCAATCTTTGAATTTATCCTGCAACTTTTTAGATATCCTTCCCTGTTGTCAACACCAATAATCCTGGCTTTTTTGTAAAAGCCTGCTTCTATACAGACAACACCATCTCCGCAAAATGAATCTAATAAAACTTCATTATCTTTTAAGCCGCTTAACCTTACTAAGGAATAAGCCAAACAAGCATTAATGCTTGAAGAATGAACTTTAAATCTATAGCCTCTTTTACATAACTTTCCTGTTAAGTCTATTCCTATAAAGCAGTTATTGTCTAAAATATCAACATAGATAATTGTTTCTGGATT
>Ga0209541_10002747_pt1 | contig 32980 bp, 39 predicted proteins | sample RifCSPlowO2_01_FD_184027 | JGI IMG/M metagenome (GOLD analysis project Ga0209541, IMG submission 184027) | Groundwater microbial communities from Rifle, Colorado - Rifle CSP2_plank lowO2_0.1 (SPAdes) (version 2) | ecosystem: Environmental > Aquatic > Deep subsurface > Groundwater | place...
CCCGCCACTTCAGAGGCTCCCTATCTGACGACGCCTCTTACGTGGCGGGTTTTCTGTATTGAAGTAAAAAAGCGGTGGTCGTCGAGATGACAACCACCGCCCCCGCACGCTCCGATCGGAGCTATGCACCTGTCGTACTGGTCGCCTTTGCGACCTTGTTGCGCGCCCGGGTCCGCAGGCTTTACCGATTCTTCGTACGGCCGTGATAACATTTCCCATGTGCAGTGCACGCGCCCGTACGAGTGTGACCGACACGACCCTTGATCTGGGCCTTGTTCACGGTTTGAAACTTGATCGCCTGGAGTTTCTTTCCAGCCATGTCTGCCTCCTGAGGTGAATCCCAAATTCGCATTGGAAACTAGGTGATCGGATTGAGCCCTGACTGTAGGAAGCACCTCTTGTTTATATTGTATCACGACTCTTAGAAAAAGTCAACCCAGCTAAAGCGAGCCAAAAAACGATCCTACCCTGCTGGAGAGTCCACAGAAAATGATCGAATAAACCGACCAGAAGGAGGGAGTAGGCAAGAATTATGAAATAGGGATTATGCTTTAATACTGCCCTCCTAAAACTAAAGAGCAGAAATAAAATAAATGCACCGATACCTAAAATACCGGTTTCAGAGTAAATAAGAAGGTAGATATTATGGACCGGCTGATAGATCCAGTAAGATAGGCTACGACTGTTCTCCATTAACCAATTTACGAAATTACCCGTTCCGATCCCAAAAAGGTTAAAACCTGATTTTAACGATTCCTTATTATAGAAAATGCGCATCGTAACGGCTTCGTCATCGGCGTTTAATTTAAGACGACTCGATACTTCCGGCCAGAATAATGCAAGAAACACACCCGATATAATCAAGGTCATGACAATAAAACCGACCACCGATTTCCTTTTTTCTTTATATTCTTTGAAAATCCAGAGCAATCCGACACCAAGCGATACTCCGCCGATAAAAATTACAGTACGCGAGAAGGTCAGATAAAATCCGAACAGCAAAAGTCCGTAAACCAGAGATATCGGAATATTCAGCAGGCCGGCGGATATTTTTTTACGAAAGAAGAAATAGGCGGCACAAAAAGCAAAAAGGACCAGCAGGAGAAAACCGGCTAAAACATTCGGGTGAGGAGTAGTGCCATATGCTCTGACTACCCTCTCGCCGTATTCATTCAAAAACACAGCCACACCCCTTATCTCGTGGGAAAGGACGCTCTCGCCGAAAAACCAGAGACCAAGGCTTTCCTGCCTGATAAACTGAGCAACGGCAACGCCTGCCTGGAATACTCCCCCCCAAATTAAAACCAGCAGAGACCAGAAATGATCAAATCTATAGATTGCATAATATTTGATATAGAGGTACAGCAGGACAAATTCGATCAGCTTTAAAAGGCTATAAAAACTTAGGTAGAAAGCCGACGAATTTTTGATAGAAATAGCTGATATAATTACGAATAACACTAAGTAAAAATCGGGGTTTTTGAAAATCTGCCATTGAATACTTTTTGTAAATTGAAAATTAAAAATTAAAAAATTATAACCTTTGGCCGCCCACAATAAAAGCAACAGGGCAATCAATATATCTGTCCCGTAAACCACCACCGCCTGCCACTCATTGAACATCCACCCCGGATAATACAAAATTTTCCTTATCTGAAAAGGGACGGAGAACAGGAAAAAACAGAACAGATAAACTTCGATTTTTTTATAGCTAAGGGGCATACTTGACAGACTACCTTAATTTATTTATGCTCTACCCACAGATAGAGTTCATCGGGAGCAAAACATGAAGGATTTCCATCTCATTGCTGGCTTCTTTTCGGCCGTATCTGCCGGAGTCAGCGGCTTTTTGGTAGCCTTCTCAGCTCTTGCGTCAAATACAGTAAACAGCGCTCCGATAATCGTCTGTATGATTTCGCTTGCCCTGGCCATGATTTTTATACCTACCAGTAGAAGAATGTATGACCTGGAAGCGGAGACAGAGCAACTAAGGGACGAAAGAGATAACCTAAAGGCCAAGATAGGAGAATTAAATCATTTCATAGGCACACAGAAAACAATATAGGGCCAGCCTATGCCTCACATAAATGTGAGGCTTCTTATTTTCTCTAACACCCTAAAACCCGCCGGCAAATTTGACTAAAATAGCATAGACGGCAAGAAAAATGGCCGTGGTAAGGAGCAAGACCAAGAAAAAATTATGATGCTTCTTGGGGGCGGGGCTCGGTTTTGGATAATTAAGTTCGTCCATAATCGGCAAGGATATTTTACCTCACGAAAAGGGCATAAACAACTCCTCCGGCGAATATAGCCATCAGGAGATAGAGAAACCAGGCCGGAATGGAAAGGCTGTACTCGGGCACCCTATCCCCTTTCGTTTTAGCTTTAATAAAGGTCTTGATCAGGATAATAGACTCAATACCTATACCCAGGGAGCCGGCTAAACTGATAACATCAACGAAGCTCCTCAGCCCGCCAACGAACAACACAAATGGTAAAATTACCACCATCAGCCAGGCCTTAAATCTTGAGATGCCGTAATCCAAAGAAAAGGTGTCCAACAATATCGACCCGAGCATGATGAACGATGTGCTGACCGCGAGTATCCCGAATAAGGAACCAAGAAAAACAATCTTTCCGCCCAACGGCTCAATCAGTCCATTGATGGCATCGGGTGAAGTAGCAGCTCCGGAGATTCCCAGAATAGTCAAAGCAAAGGCTAAATACAAAGCACCGGTTACCAAAACTCCTATGGTAATCGATTTCTTCAGCTTATTTTCCTGGCCGGAAAGAATATCCCGCTGGATCGGTACGGCTGCCATGCCGGCAAAAGCAAAAAGCAGGACTCCGTACGGAAGAAACCAAGATTTCCAGTCGGTATACTGAAAATTCTCAATATTAATGTGGGGAACACCCAAGATGACGACCATTATGACCACTCCGATAAACAAGCTCATCAGGAAAAACTCCACCCAAGCAACCGTTCTGTGGCCCGCAAGGACGAAGAACGATCCGATTATAAAAAACCAGGTACTGTATCCGCCGGGCGTAAGCTTAAAAAACGAAGACAGAATATTATTCAAAAAATCGCCGGCGATTATTATATACGCCAAAAGAGCTCCATAAGTTCCCAGGAGTATGGAAAATAATATTATCCTTTTAAAAACCGGGCCGAGATAAAAGTTGGTATAACCGACCAGCTGATGCGGAGCCGAGGTCCTTAATACTATTTCTCCGTAAAGAAGATTTATGATCAGGGTAAAGAACCCGATCGCGGCTAAAAATAAAAATCCGATCAGTAAGCCGGATTTAGAAAAAGCGAACGGTATGCCGAAAACACCGACCCCCACCATCGTACCCACCAAGATGGCGGTCGCATGTAAAAAGTTCCTGTTCATTGTTTAGTAGGAGGCTTCCTTTTCCGTGGAATCGTTTTTGGACTGAGGATCATGGGGATCGTGATGGTCGCCGTGAAAATCATGCTCTTGGTCGTCGCCGCTCTTCAACACTCCGTATATCCCCTGACCCTTGTACCTGATGTCCTGGTTCAGGTACTTCTCTAAGAGCCAGAGAAGGCTTAATACCAAATAGGAAATGGCCGTGGTCGCGATTGCTTGGCCTAAAAACCCGAAGCCCGTCGCTATGCCTATTGCCGCAACAACCCATAAACTCGCCGCCGTAGTTGTGCCCTCGACTCTGTGCTCTCTCCGAAGAATCGCTCCGGCGCCGATAAAACCGATACCGACCACGACATTGGCGATAAGATGATAATCGAAGCCCCTTACTCCGTTGATACCCGGGTAAGTCTCATAAATGGAGATGGAAGAAAGAGTAAGTAAAGCCGCACCGAGCGAAACAAGAGCGTGAGTCCTCATTCCGGCGACTTTGCCCGACCGTTCGCGCTCAAAACCTACTACGGCTCCGAGCAGAGTAGCTATCAAAAGCCGGTCAACGCTCTTGAAATCAATCACCGACAATATATCCGATATAAATTCCATAAGACTAAGATTAAGATATTTTAGAACTTAAAACAATGAAAATTATAAACACCCCCGAAAAATAGCGATGAAGTATCTTCGTCGACGGACCTACGCCAGTATCTTGTCGAGACTATAGTAAATAAATTCCCATGTTTTATAATCTTATCGTACGATAAGATTATAAAACATGGGATTAAAATTTTTGACTGGTCATGCGAGGTAATATCCAAAAATCAAAACAAAAACAACAGCCCAAGCGAGGCCGTAATCCATGAAGGGATTTACGGAAATCGACTGGATTGAGTAAAAGGAGAAATTTCAGCTCGCCTCGCCGAAGCCTACGGCAGAGCGCGGGTAGAAATTTACTCCGTGCCCTTTATGGACTATGGCCAAGAATCTTTATGGCGTGATTCGACGTCCTAAAAACAGCCCTATCTCAGGGCTGTTTTTAGGACGTCTTCCATGGTTTTAGCGAAAACGAATTTCATGTCCCGTCTGACTTCCTTGGGAATATCATCCATGTCTTTTTTGTTTTCCAGGGGCAGAATTGCAACTTTAAGCCCGGCTCGATGAGCGGCTAAGATTTTCTCCTTGACTCCCCCAATCTCCAAAACTTTCCCGCGTAAAGTTACTTCGCCGGTCATGCAAACTTCTTTTTTGACCGGTTTCTTAAGAAATAAGGAAACCAAAGCCGTGGTCATCGCCGTACCGGCGGAGGGTCCGTCTTTCTTGATCGCACCGGAAGGCACGTGAATATGAATATCGTCTCTATTGAAATCTTCTTTGACCCCGCTTTTAGCCGCTCTGGCCCGGGCAAAACTCAATGCCGCCTGAGCCGATTCTTTCATCACCGCTCCCAGTTGACCGGTCAAAATCAATCTTCCTTTTCCGGGCATCTTGCTAACTTCGATTGAGAAAACCTCGCCCCCGACAGGCGTCCAGCCTAAACCGGTTACAACTCCCACCTCATCCTGAGTTTCGGCGACTTGGTGAGAAAACCGGGCCGGACCAAGATACTTATGCAGAAGATCGGAATTTAAAACCACTTGACGCTTAGATGACGTTTCAACTAATTTCCTCGTAACCTTTCTGAGAATCGAGGCCAACTGCCTTTCAAGATCACGCACGCCGGCTTCACGGGTATGCTTCCTTATAACATCCGCCAGGACAGAATTAGGAATAGAAATGGAATTCTTCTTTAACCCATGGTCTTTATAGAGCTTGGGAATAAGAAAGTCGCGGGCAATATGTAATTTTTCATCTTCCGAGTATCCCGGAAATTCTATAACTTCAAGCCTGTCTCTTAAAGCCGGAGGGATCGTATCCAAAATATTGGCCGTGGCCACAAAAAGCACATCGGATAAATCAAAAGGAATTTCCAAATAATGGTCGGAGAAGGCATGGTTCTGCTGAGGATCAAGCGCTTCCAAAAGCGCCGCCGACGGATCGCCCCGAAAATCGATGCCGACTTTATCTATTTCGTCGAGCATAAAGACGGGGTTTTTAACTCCAGCATTATGAATCCCCTGAACAATCCTTCCGGGCAAAGCTCCGACATAAGTCCTTCTGTGGCCTCTTATTTCCGCCTCATCGCGCAATCCGCCCAAAGAAACCCTCACGAATTTGCGGCCTAACGCCCTGGCTATAGACTGGCCGATCGAAGTTTTACCAGTTCCCGGCGGACCGACAAGGCATAATATCGGACCCTTCATCTTGCCAACCTGTTTTTGAACGGCTAAATATTCTAAAATCCTTTCTTTTACTCTATCCAGCCCGTAGTGGTCGTCATTCAATATCTTCTCCGCTTCTTTTAAATCAATTTTTTCTTTTGTTTTCTTTGACCAGGGCAATTCTACGAGCCAATCAAGATATGTCCTCAGATAAGAGGCTTCGGGATTAAACGGCGGCATCTTACCCAATCGATTAAGCTCTTTCATGGCTTTGCCGTGGACCTCCTTGGGCATATCCGCAGCGCTGATTTTGTCTTTAAGCATATTGATCTCGTCCCGGTCGTCCTCCACTCCTAATTCCTTCTCTATGCTCTTCAGCTGTTCCCGCAGGAAAAGCTCTTTCTGCATTTTGCCGATTTGTTTCTTGGTCTCTTTGGCTACGTTTTTTTCGGCCTCCAAAATCTCAAGTTCCCGGCCGAGAAGAATATTGAGCCGTTTCAGCGCATCCAAAGCCCGGTCTGTTTCCAGAATATGCTGCTGATCCTGAATCTCTAAGTTCAAGTTTATGGTAACAAGGCTGATAATCTGTTCCACGTCTTTCAGCTGATTCATCATATAAACGATCTCCGGCAGAATATTGGCAAACGGCTTCATCTCCGAAACGCTCCTGAACTGATCGACGACTAAGCGCATCAGGGCCTTTTCTTCCAAGTTAATCTCGTTTCCATTTTTCATTAAAACCGGTTCGGCCGTCACTTTGAAAAACGGCTCCTTTGCCGTAAAGCTGATAATCTTCGCCCGAGTAAGGCCCTCAACGTCCACTTTCGATGAGCCGTCAGGGAGCTTGAATACTGAAACGATCCGTCCGATTGTTCCGGTCGTAAATAAATCTCTTTCACTGACATTATCCTCGATATTTTTTTGAGTAACAAAAAAGATGAGCCTGTCTTTGGCCATCGCATGATCGAGAGCTCCGACCGACTTGGATCTTTGGACTATGAGAGGAATGACTACCCGAGGAAACAAAACTGTGTTTTTGAGGGCGATTAGGGGGAGCTCTTGAGGGATAAGAATATTATTTACCCTGAAATTTGCCATATTTTTATTTTTAAAAAGACTTATTCATCTGACTCGCCTGTATGCAGAGGAAGTTCTTTTCTCTCTTTACTGATCAGGTCGATAAGTTTAGCGATCAGCTTTTTAGGATCGGCGTCGTAGACTATCTTCCCTTCTCCGCGATGAGCTTTTTCAACAATATGTTTTATTTCATCAGCCATGCCTCCGGTTCCCAAAAGAATACCTGTAGGCTTTTTATCTTCGAAGGCTATCGTAAATTCGTTGAGGGTGCCCATTCTTCCGCAAATAACCACCACGGCATCGGCCATGCGGGTTAACAAAAGGTTCCGGCCAGAATACTCAAAACCGGTAAACATAATGTAGTCAAATTGATCCGTCGGCAAATGATATGTTTTTACGTGGCTGGCTAAGCTTGCCGCTGGAGATATCCCGATGGAAATGCCGCCGGCCTCCTTCGCCCCCTTAGCCGCCCAATAAGGTATGCCGGTCGTAGCTCCGGTAAACAAAATCCCGTTCTGATTGACTATTTCCCTGCCGACTTCTTCGGCTTTAAGGTGGGCATCCGGCGCGCACAGTCCTGTTTCCGCCGCTCCTGAGACAACAAAGGAATATTTCATCCCGTTAAAGACAGGATGCGACCCAGCCGCATCCGTGCCAAATTAATTTTATCTATTAGTCCCGTTTAGATTTTCTAATCACCGCTTACGAAATATGCTTGCTCAGAATGTCTCTAACGGGATCATGCTGCCATAGTACATTAAATTTTAGCCAAAATCAAATATACAAAATCGGACCAGGGGGTCCGATAATAACTAACAGGCGCTTACGTTACGAAAGCCGAGGCCAGACTGATCAACCCGCAACCTAACCAAAACCATCCAAAAAATTTGCTACCCTGACTGAACTCGCTATACGAACCCCAAAAAGCAAGCACCGCCATAGCCACCAGAAAGCCCATCTTCCTTCTCTCTTTGTCTTAATCAAAATGTATGATGATCATAACTAAATAATATTAATTTGTCAATAGTCGCGGGTAGTCAGGTTCACCCATGTTTGGAGGTCTCACCTCCAAACATGGCTCTCCAAACATGGCGCAAAGTACTAAGCGAAGCTTTAGCCCATAAAGGGATTACAAAAAACCAAGGCGAAGCCCCTTGTCATTCTGAAGCATTTGAGACCCCGAAACCGCTCAAGCGAGGCTATAATCCATAAAGGGATTTACGGAGGCCGACTGGGCCAAGTAAAAGTAGTCTCTCTACAGTTCAAAACTATCCCCTTGGCTGGGTACAACCGCTTCTATGGCCTGCCGATCGATGATTTTTTGGGTCAGTATGGTGCTCGAATTTTCCTCTCCCTGGACTACGAAAACCTTTTTCAACCGTCCGCCTTCAGCGGCAACCCTCACCCACTTAAGCAGGGTGTCCTGATCGGCGTGGCCGGAATATCCTCCGATGGCTTTTATCTTGCATCTTACCGGCACGGATTTACCGAGAATCGTCACATCCTTTGAGCCGTCCATCAGCTTCTTTCCCAGCGAACCGTCAACCTGATAATTAACGAACAAAACAGTCGAATTGGGATCAGGCAGATATTCCTGCTCATGGTACAGTATCCGGCCGCCGTTAGACATGCCTGACCCGGCCATTATAATCTTTGGACCTCTGGCCTCTTTTATCTTTTTGGATTCTTCGACGCTCCGCGTGAACGTTAAGCCGGGGAAATTGAATATATCGTCTCCGGACTCGATAAGATGAGCGGTTTCCTGATTGAAATAATCGACATACCTTTTATATATCTGAGTTAAATCGATGGCTAAAGGCGAATCAAGGAAAACGGGAACTCTCGGAATGTGGCCCTGCTCAATCAGCTCATTCAGTTCATACAAAAGCTCCTGGGCTCTTTCTATCGCAAAAATGGGAATCACTAACGTTCCTTTACTGGCAATGGTATCTTCAATAATTTTTTCCAGTAAGCCCTTGCGGATGCTTTTATCTTCATGGATGCGCGAACCGTAAGCAGACTCAATAACGAGGTAATCGGCATCTTTCGGAAAATAAGTTAATTTCAAAAGAGGACTGGGCGGATTGCCGATATCGCCGGAAAAATAAATCTTTGAACGCTCGCCGTTTTTATTTTCAAACTCAATCTCTAAAACGGCCGACCCGAGAATGTGTCCGGCATCGTGAAAAGTCACCTTGACTCCATCGACGCTGACGGACCAGCCGTAATCCACGCCGGTTATGAGAGAAATTGCATTGTGCATGTCGTCAGCTCCAAAAAGAGGCTCATGGCCGTCTTTCTTGGCTTCGTCCTTTATTAGGCTGAGGGAATCGGGAAGAGTTTTAGTGACTATATCCACTGTCGGCTTGGTGGCAAATATCTTCCCGCGGAAACCGCTTTTATATAATCTCGGCAGGCGTCCCACATGATCAGCGTGGCCATGAGTTAAAAACACAAAATCAATTTCCTCGGCTTTATACGGAAACGGATCGTAATTTAAAGTCTCGGCGAATTTCGATCCCTGAAAAAGTCCGCAATCGATCAGCATTTTTGATTTACCCGTATCCAAAAGGTAGTTGGCTCCGGTAACGATTTTTGCTCCTCCGTAGAAAGATAGCTTCATCCCGTTAGAGACAGGATGCGACCCAGCCGCATCCGTGCCAAATTAATTTTATCTATTAATCCCGTTTAGATTTTCTGGCCGCCGCTTATGGAATATGCTTACATAGAATGTCTCTAACGGGATCCATAAAGTCAATAAAGTTCATAAAGTGAAACTTTATAAACCTTAAGAACTTTAAAACTTTTAACTCCATCGGTTACCTTGTTTCTTTAATCAGATTAAAGAAACAAGGTAACCGATGATGGTCATCGTAGCAATCGGCGGCAATGCGGCCATCGCTCTTTTCTGGGACTGATTAATAAAAATAAGATGAGTTAAAAAAACTCCCGTCAAAGCGAATGCTCCGGTAATAATCGAGGCCCTGATAGAAATCGGAGCCAAAGAGCTGACCATGATTATCGGGAGGCCGATATCTCCCGATCCTAAAATCATAAACCTCTCGCCGATCTTTTCTCGGGCAGTCGATTGGTGAGCCAGGAAATCTTTGAAATCAAAGGGAATGACAAATCCGAAAATCGCACCGCTCTCAACCATCCCCCGGGCCATGTGAACCATGTGGCGCGTGGCATAAACTGCAATAATGTCATAGAAAGAAAGAACGACCAGAATGGTCACCCCGGCCTGGGGCGAAATGCTTATTCCTAAAATACTTGAGATTCCGGCGACACCCAAAATTATTCCCAAATTATGAACCAGAACATTTCTAAAAAACATGAATACGGCGGTCATCGCAAGACTGGAAATCAAAGCCCACCCGGCAGACATAAAAATCCCGAAAACTACCTGAGAACCGGAAAAAACAACCAAGACAAGGAAAAATCTGAACATCCATCGGGCAATGCTCTTAAACCGGAACAAGATGAAGGAAACCGCCAAAAAAACCCCCAAATAAATGAGCATATTCCTCCATGAAAAAGATACGGGCTGGATATCGCCCACGTCCACTAAAAATGAGTAGCTATAGGCCGTGAAAATGCCGAGGCTTAAAGCGCCGGCAAAAAGAATTAATTCTTTGAAAAAAATGTCGAGCTTGAGCATAGAATATTATGGATCCAGCCAAGGCTTATCGGGATACCTGACGATCAGCTGACGGTATCCTCCTTTCAGTAAAGATATGTCGATCTTGTTTCTCTCGGCCCAAGATTTTATCTCAAGGCGCTCTGACGCCGAAATTAATTTTATATCCGAACTGCTGGAAGCCAAGACATCCATATCGGAGTTAAAGTTTTGCATAGTAATGAATAAAATACTAACGAAAAAAGCGGTCAAGATGCAAATATAAACCGCTCCGGACCAAGACTCAATCCTGAATGTTGCGTAGTTCTTCATCTTACTATAATAGTGCCTTTTTCCTTCGGGCCATTGTCATTATAATAACCAAAGATGCCCTTGGCGGCAAAAGTAAAAGAAAAATAACTTCCTTGGGGTATATCGCCGATACTGTCAAAACCGGGAAGATAGTTCATGTCCTTGTCGGACACTATTCGAATCGGAAAAAAACCTTCATTCTTAAATCTGACCGTGTCGCCGGCGTGAATCCTCAGGTTTGTCGGACTGAAAACTCCTCCCTTATACGACACCGTATATATCCGCGGAAGACGGGTTTCAATCGGTTCGATAATCTCAGCTTTGGGCGTGGCCGTAGCGGCTATGCCGGCGTTTCCTTTCTCTAAAATTCGGATCGATAAAGCCAATGAGAAAAGAGATAAAACAATAAGCATCCAAAAGAGCCCCGGTCCGTTGATAGGTTGAATGATTCTTCGTCTTTTTACTATCAATTGCGCTTCCGGTTCCATCCCAGGTAATGAAGGTTCCGACTATCTAGGGGCTTTGATTAAGCTCTGAAATAGGCGGTGACTATTTTAATATATTGATTCCAGGTTAGATTTACCAAGCAATAGAAAAGCATTCGGAACTTCTACTACCTGGCATTGCTCCCACTATCTTAACATAATATTAACGACTAAAAAACCAGGAGCAGAGGCTCGGGCTTCGTGCTGAATAAGCACGGCCCGAGCCTCTGCTGCCTGGAAAATTTCAAAAAGAGTCCTGCGTCTTATCGATAAGCGCAGAAACCTTTGATTTGGTATTTCCTAAAGATTCGCAACTGCCGAGGCATTCTCTGAAAGCCCAGCGGCGCATACCGGAATCAGGAATCCTGCCAAGAAGCTTCTGAAGATTGCCGTTATGGAAAATTTTCTTTTCAGGATCGGCCATCGCTTCTCCGAAAATGATAAAAAGCATCATATATCTGGCCAGGTTGACCGCCCGTTCAAGGCTTTCTCCTCCGAAACATCTCATCCATTCCCTCTGCAACTTGGCCACGCTCTCTTTTTTCTCCATAAACGACCGGCGTTCATTATGGAACTTCAGGAATCTTTGGATATCAGCCGTATGGAGGCTGCAGACGCTGAGCCAGTCGCGCGAAATCACCTCGGCGTTGGAATTAAATATTTTGGCATGAATCGAATCTATATTCTCCCATACCTCGACGATCGTCATGTTAAAAAATAAAAAATGCCAGGCCTGATGGGGCTTCTGACGCCATGGAAATAAATTGAATTGAGTGCTCGATCCACCCCGAGACGAAGGAATCATATGATGCGGACTGACGTTGGTCAGAATCGGCCTGAACAACCTCTTCAGTCTTGCCTTATATGGTTCATTCTGAATGGGCAGATGAGCTCCTTTTCAAGGGACTTCACTGCCGTGGATAGTACAATAAAACAAAAAGCGGGTCAATGACCCGCGGAACAAGACTAAATGCCTGTCGACAAGAACTTCTCTGAAGAATCGGCGAGAATCAGCAGAGCAAAGACAGCAAGGACAAGAATCACGAAAAAAAATCTCTGTAGACGGGGGTTGTCGCAACATTCAACCAAAACAATCACGACAAGCGCAACCACCAAGAACAAAAGAAGGAAGATGAACCCAAAAACCAATAACCCCATCTTCGCCCCTACTCGAGCTTGAGCTTTTTGTAAGCACCGGATTTAGTCACCACAAGCTTTTTGCCCGCCGGATTTACCTTTCCGTCGAATCCGGATAGCGGAACTTGGCAGAACACCAAGTGGTCACCATCGTGATCTTTCATTTCAACCAGTAAATCAACCCTATCTTGTTCAACCACAACCGCTTTTACTACATATTCGCCCGGAGGCATGTTTGTAATGGGGCTGCCCTTGGCATCTGAGCCAACGGAACAAATGACAAGAATAAAGGTGGCTATGCCCAACACGAAACACCCAATTGCTGAACCATCTTTACCCTCGTCTTGGAACACATGCGATAATACCAAGGACAGAAAGGCACAAACGGTAAGAAGAATAAACAAACCCCAGTGAAAATCCATCCCCGCCTCCGTTTTTATTGTAAAAGTTCGCGGACAATGTCGCGGTCTGACCAGGGGACTTTTTTCCCTCCGGCCACGGCCATAGACATTTCCGACCCCTTTCCCGTAATTACAACAATATCATGATCTTGAGCCAATGTCAACGCCTTCTTAATTGCTTCTTTGCGATCAAGTATTTTTGAAAATTGAAAATTGGAAATTGGAAATTGCGATGAAAATCCAGACAAAATCTGATTCAAAATTTCTTCTGGATTTTCGTCGTACGGGTCTTCGTCCGTCAAAATTATCTCATCGCAATACTCGGCCGCGATTTTCCCGAATTCCGGCCTCTTCCACTTGTCTCTCCCCCCTCCGGCCGCCCCCAGCACACAGATTAACCTTCTTTTCATTGGAAATTGGAAATTGGAAATTGGAAATTCCAGACCCTTACGTAGTGTTGCATAAACACTACGTAAGGAGTCTGGCGTATGTGCATAATCCACCACAACCGAGAACGGCTCTCGCTGAATAAACTCCATTCTTCCGGGAATACCTTTGATAGACTCCAGGATTGGCTTAGCCGTCGGCAAATCTATCTTGTACATCGCTCCGACCGCCAAAACCGCCAAGAAGTTATAAACATTAAACTCTCCCGACAGAGAAGTATTGAAGCTCGTTCCGTAAACATCGAATGAAGACCCGGCATTTGAGAGTTTTATATTTTCCGGCACTATATCCCCTCTCTTGAGCCCGAAAAATATTTTATGGTTCGATAGAAAAACTGAAAATGATTCCACATAAGGATCGTCGGCATTCAAAACATGGATATTCGAAGTCCGCTTGAATAACTCGGTTTTGGCTGTTTTATAATTTTCAAATGATCCGTGGCTCTCGATGTGTTCTTTGTGGAGATTGGTAAATACGGCGCAGTCAAAATCTATGCCAAGATGTCTTTTTTGCTTTATGCCTTCCGAGGTTACTTCCAATACGACGAACTCACAGCCGACCTTTTTGGCTTCATACAAAAACTTCTGAAGTTTAAACCGGCCGGGCATGGTCATTTTAAGATTGTTAGGCCACTCCTTATCTTTGATCTTAAAACCCAAAGACCCTACGGCCGCGACCTTATAACCCGCGCCTTCCAATAACTTAGAGGTCAAGAAAACTACCGTTGACTTACCTTTTGTTCCGGTGACTCCTATCACCTTCATCGAACGCGACGGAAATCCGTAAACCAAAGCCCCCAAGTAAGCCAATCCGGCATGGTAAGCCGGCGCAAGAAAATTAAAAACCGATTTGGGAATCAGTTTTTTGATCAGGCGCAGTATTTTATCTATAAAACCCTCTCTGAACATAAATTAATCTTCTCATAACTCGGACAAAAAAAGAAGCCCCATAGGCTTCATGAATTAGGCACTAACTCTTTAAAGAACCAACACACGACATACAACGAGACGGCCAAACAGAGCAAGCCGATTCCGCCGCCGACCAGGCCCCAGTTGTGAAGGGCGAGGCCTCCGAAAGAAATCGCTCCCAGAAGATGCATCTCCCGGTATCTCGGGGGTTTATCTTGCCTAAAAAACCCCAGAAAATAACTTGCGCCGACACAGGCCTGAAAAAATCCCCAGTCATTCAAAAGTAAACCCCCGACAACGCCCAGTAGCATGAGGCTCATCCCCAAAAGAGCCTCCGTAACAGCACTCAGTCCGCGCATGGCATCCTCTCTTCTTCAATTCGAACAGCAGAGGTAGAGTAAAATATTAAAATCGAATCGTCAAGCACCCGCCCAATCAGAGTATTTTACGAGTCAGATTATACATAAAGTACCAGAACCTTGAGACGGGCAGGTCAAATGAACCGGGATATTCCACTATCTTTCCTCCGCTCTGTCCGTGCTTCAGTGAACCAAGCCAGCCAAGTTTAAAACGGGTTACTCCCGGCCATTTTTTAGCGTCGACGCCCCAAAGATCATAGTTTAAAAATTTCTGGCTCTTGGCCCATTTCATAATTTCCCAATGCATTAAATACGGCGCCATCAAACTGGCGTAATTTCGATCCATGGCCCCGTGAAGATAATAGGCCGTACCTCCGTAGGTCATAACAATTGCACCGGCGATGGGTTTGGTTTCAAAATACATTAAAAACATCTTGGCATTTACGTCCTTACTTCTTCCCTCTTCAACGGAAAAAAACTCCAGAAATTTTTTATAGTAATCTTTGCTATGGGTGTTAAAGTTATCTTTTTTTGCAGTTTGCTTCAAAAGATCCCAGAACACGTCCAAATTCCTCTCGTCTTTAAAAATAATCCCCTTTTTCGAAGCTAAGCCGATATTATATCTTGTTTTCTGATGCATCTGCGAAAGAAGTTCTTCTTCTGATAGGGCTAAGTCAAGAACCACAGTCCTGTTGGGTTGAATTCTTTTGACTGACCGCCTGAAACCGCGACGATAGATAAGCTCCATTACAATGTCGGAAAAAGGCTCTACCTTGACCAGAATAGACTTATTAATCCGTCCAAGATCTTTAATATAAGCCAAGAAGCTAACCAGCTGGCCCTGAAGACCGCCCCTTATGTCATCAAAAGAAAGAACCGGCCCATGAGGTATGTAGAGATAATTCTTTCCGAAAGGCAGATCGTGCCGAATAATGTTGGCCTGAATTTTCCCGTTATCAAACCGCCAGGTTTTTCGTCCGATGCGAGTTTGGAAATCCAGCCACTCTTTCGTTTGCAGAAAAGACTTCAACGTCATATCATTATTTTAGCATTAATCGACCTGCCAAGGAACTACTGCTCGTAAGTCTTCATGCCTTCAGCACGGCTCCGGTCCGCAGGCGATTCCCTGGAAGTTCCTCCAGTGAACCTTCGCCTTGACCAGCGCCGGACCTCACCTATGTGAGCCCCTCGCAATCAGAACCATGCATTGCTTCGGGGTCTCAAATACTTCAAACATGAAGACTTACTCGCCTATAATCGAGATTTGTAATGTTGCCGGCCCTTCGGCGATGTGTTTAGTCGATGGGGATTTGCGCAGGCTCCTATTTAAAACGTTAAGCGAGACTTTAACCTATGAAGAGATTTACGAAAAATTATAACGAAACCTTGGCTGACGAGAGGACTTACGCAGGCTTTTTGTTCAAACACTAAGCGGAGCCTTAACCCGGTGAAGGGATTTACGGAGGCCGACTGGGCCGAGTAAAAGGCAAGATTTTAGCAAAAATCTATGCCGTGCCCTGAACGGGTTAAGGCGGAGCGACTTTATGCCGTGCCCTGAATGGTCAAGGCCGAGCAATTAGTTATGGCTTGGGAAAGGATAGCTAAACCCCTCGCAACTTCCTAAATGGCAAAAACCAAAAAATATTATCTGTTGGGGATCGGCGGAATTGCTATGGTCAATTTGGCCGGGCTTTTGAAAGAGAAGGGCCACATTGTATCCGGTTCGGACTTGGGAGTTTTCGGACCCTCGGCTTTGATTTTGAAAAATCTTAAAATCCCCTACTTTAATTCCTACAAGGCATCCAATGTAAAGAGTTACAAGCCCGACGCAGTTGTCATCGGCAACGCCATATCAAGGGGTAACGAAGAATTGGAATGGGTTCTGGAAAGCGGCACCGTATACAAATCCATGCCCGAAACAATACGCGAAGAATTGGTTCAAGGTAGAACTTCGACTAGACTCAGTTCAAAAAAAGCTATTGTCGTAACCGGGACCAGCGGCAAAACCACCACCGCTGCCCTGATCTCTTGGATACTCCACCGCAATAAGCTCGCCCCGACCGCGTTAGTCGGAGGAATAATTAAAAATTTAGACGCCGGATTTTTATATGGAAAGGGAGATTATATCGTTCTGGAAGGCGATGAATACAATTCTTCTTTTTATGATTCCTGCCCCAAATTCCTTCACTACCAGCCATACATTGGCATTGTAAATAATATAGAGCAGGACCATGTCGATATATATCCGACGGTTGATGATATCATCAAAGCTTTCAGAAAATTCATTAAGCTGATCCCCCGCAACGGCCGTCTGATTCTGAATAAAGAAAATGCCAATGCATTCGGACTTAAGCCCTTTGCCCAGTCTGAAATTGATACTTTCGGGAAAAACGGGAATCTTTCGGCAAAAAATATAAAATATGATGAAAACGGCATCAGCTTCGAGGTCTATGCCGAGAAAAAAACACTCGGCCGGGTCTCAAGCCCTCTTTTGGGCAGGCACAACGCTGAAAACATCCTTGCCGCCACGTTAGCCTGTCTCCGGGTTGGTCTGACATTTGCACAAATAGCCAAAGCCTTGGAGAAATTTCACGGAGTTAAAAGAAGGCTTGAAATTATCCATCAAAACTCCAAGATGAAAATCATAGATGATTTCGCTCACAACCCGGAAAAGGTCGCCGCTTCTCTCTCGGCATTAAAAATGCACTTCCCGAAAAGCCGGTTAATCGCAATATTCGAACCGCGAACGGCTTCTTCGAGAAGAAAAGTGTTCCAATCCAAATATCCGGACTCTTTCAAGCCGGCAGATACGGTGTACATCGCCGAACCGTTCAAAAAAGAACTGATATCGGCGCAAGAAGTATTCTCGAGCAACAAATTAGCCGAAGATCTTAAGAAACGAGGGGTCGAGGCCCATGCCCTGAAAGGGGCGGACGAAATAATCACCCATCTTTCGACTGCTATAAAGCAAAAAAATAATAAACACACCATCATATCGGTCATGACTAGCGGAGAATTCGATAATATCCATCAAAAACTCATCAAGTCCCTGAATTAACTCTTTCTAAACAGCCTATCAACTTATCAAGTATTGCTCTCTGATGAAAATTAGGGCTATAATTCTTACGACGTGACTGAAAAAACATCCGTAAAACTACCGCCCCAGAGCCTCGACGTCGAAAAATCCATTCTCGGTTCGGTTTTGATTGACCGGGAAGCGATGCATAAGATAGTCGACTTCCTTTCGCCGGCTGATTTTTACAGCCGGGCCCATCAGATAATCTACGAGGCTATGCTATCTCTTTTTGAAAAGCATGAACCGATAGACGTCCTCAGCCTTTCAAATAATCTTGAGGAAAAAGGTTGCTTAGACGACGTAGGCGGATCAAGCTATCTCGCATCCCTTGCCGGTTCCGTGCCAACGTCGGCCCATATCGCAAACTACGGGAAAATAGTCCAGAGAAAAAAGATGCTCCGCGACCTCATAAGCGCCGCTCATGATATCGCCGGCATGGGGCATCAAGAAGATGAAGACATTGAAAGCCTTCTGGATACGGCCGAAAAGAAAATATTTTCAGTTTCCCAAAAATCTTTAACTCATTCTTTCGCCCGCTTAGGAGGCAACCTGAACGAAGCCATGGAAAGGATAGCCAATCAGGACAGCGGAGCCATGAGAGGCCATCCTACCAAGCACCGATACCTTGATAATACCCTGGGCGGCCTCCAGAAATCAGATCTGATTATTTTAGCCGCACGGCCTTCCGTCGGTAAAACGGCTTTTGCTGTTGATATAGCTCTGAAAGTCGCCGAACAGGACATCCCGGTCGGAATATTTAGCATGGAAATGTCCATGGATCAGGTTGTTGACCGATTTATCGCGGTTAAATCCGGTGTAAGCCTCTGGAAACTTCGAACCGGAAAACTCTCCCACGAAGGAGACGATTTTCTGAAAATCACCACTGCCTGTGATAATCTTAAGAAAATGCCCATATTTATAGATGACGGCTCTTCTCCGAATATTCTCCAGATGCGAGCCATGGCCCGGAGACTACAGGCGGAATTCGGCTTGGGTCTTTTGGTGGTGGACTATCTCCAGCTGATGACCCCCCGAAGAAGCTATGACAATGCCGTTCAACAAGTTACGGAAATTTCCCGAGGCCTAAAAGGTTTAGCCAAAGAACTTAATATACCAATTATAGCCATATCTCAGCTATCCCGAGCGGTAGAACAGCGGGAAGGCCATAAGCCAAGATTATCTGATTTAAGAGATTCGGGATCCATAGAACAGGACGCCGACGTAGTTATGTTCATCCACAGGGACGATAAGACAAATTACGAAAAAGCTAAAGAGCAGAACAAACTGAACACCGCCCAGCTAATAATAGCCAAACACAGAAATGGACCGACCGGAGAGGTTGATTTCAGAATCGATCCGGATAGCTTGAGATTCATGGAAATAGATAAGAGCCGCCAGGAAGAAGTTTTCACTTTTTAAAAAGAACGGGCCCTACGAATGGGCCCAGATAGCAACGAACACGAAGACGGTCGGAATAACGATCAGAACGAAAGCGAGGAACTGCCTTTCTCTCTTGGACAAATCCATGTCGCCTCCATGTTGACATTATATCAAATAATTAAATAAAAGTCAAGGATGAATGCCCGCTTCAAAAACATGGTAAAGCTGCTCCAGAAACTCCCCGGCGTAGGCCCCCGGCAGGCCGCCCGTTTTATTCTGGCACTTCTTGAAAAAGACCATTCCGAATTACGGGAACTGGGACAGGCCATCTCGAACCTTAAAAACGAGGTTAGGCTGTGCGGAGAATGCTTTAATGTGTCCGAGGACGAATCCTGCGATATTTGTTCCGACTCAAAAAGAGACAAGGCAAAATTACTTGTTTTAGAAAAAGTTACCGACCTCGATTCAATAGAAAAAACGGGGCTCTACAAGGGCCTATATCACGTCTTGGGCGGAGCAATTAATCCCCTCGACGGCATGACTCCTGAAAGATTGAGATTTAAAGAATTGGAGAGAAGGCTGTTGTCGCTAACCGAGAGGCATAGGAACATAGAGCTGATCATCGCCACTAATCCGAATACCGCCGGAGAAACCACTGCTCTCTATCTAAAAGAACTGTTCAAAGATACGCTCGGAGTGGAATTAACCCGTCTAGGCCGAGGTCTTGCCTCCGGATCAAATCTCGAATACGCGGATGAAATAACTCTTCGCAACGCTCTGGAATACAGGAAATGACATTCTCCTGCATCGAAGTAACGAAAAGCAGGTCCAGGGACCTGCTTTTTCTGCTTAACGCAGAAATCACTTTTTCTTTTTGGGAACCGGCTTAAAGACCATAACATGAAATACGGCCTGCCGGAATTCCTCGATTACGATTCCCCGATTCTGAGCTTTGAACAGGCGGACATAGTTTCGAAGCCATGTCAGCTCCCGACCGGATAAATCTTTCTTCGTTATATCGATCGTTGAGCCACGAAGATGAGCCGAAGCTCTTAGTCCGGTAGTAGGGGCCGCATTACCGTTTCGCCCGCGCAAACTGCCCTGATAGGCCGCTGTACGGACTGCGGAAGTGACCACCAACGGATCGGACTTGGGAAATTCCTTCCGGTAGGCGCGGCCAAGAGCCGACAGCCAGTCCCTGGTCCATGGCCGGCAATACCGATACCGGCCATCCAGCCGGGGATCAACGACAATATTTTTGTCGTTCGGCAACCTTACAAGAAGCCCCGCCCTGACAAACCGCCTGAGCTGCGCCAGATCTTTAATCGCAGTAAGATTCTCACGATCAGCCTGTCTGTTCTGCTGCGCCTGTACGGTACGCGACCCTCTTAGACTTTGAGCTTCAGCTCCGTCAGGACTGAAAGCGAAAAATATCATCAATAATAGAGTCAAAGAACCTTTCACGAAACACCTCCACTGCTTGAATTTAATAACTATACACTAAAAGCCTGCTTTGGTCAAGTGGTTTGGGTTCAAAATTAAAACCGCAACGCGCGGTTTTTAGGAAAATATGCGGGAAAGAAATGATATTTGCTGAGGGGTGGCATTATGAATACAAAAAATAACGCCCTGATACTTAACTTCTATTCTAAGGCGGCCGTCATCATCCCCCTTTAAACTTATGTCGCGACGAGGAACACCTCTCAGCATCAGCTCGATCATCTCCCAGCGGGCCGGAAATCTTGCGCTTGAATTTTCCCTCCTGGCAATCCTAACCTTGGCTGACTCGACAAGCTCCTTCAGTTCTTCCAAATCCTCACGGCATTCGTCTGTCATTCGATTCCTTCTCCCTGCCAAACTTAACTCCTACATACTAAAAGACTTGCCGATTTTAGACAACCCCGCTCCGGGGATCCCCCATTCAAATCACAAAAATAACCGCCTTAAGCGGTTATTTTTGTGATTTGAACTTTAGTAAATGGCTGGCGATGGCCCTTTTTCTTATGCTGACGGGTTTTTGACCGGAATCTGAAAACCATCTTCTTCTTGCCCTTTCCGTTCTCGAGGACTTTAGCGATAACCTTGGCCCCGCCTACCGTCGGCTGGCCGACTTTCACATCCTTGCTATCGGAAACCAGTAAGATCTGGTCAAAAGTAACCTCATCGTTTTTAGAATCTAATTTTTCCACAGATAAAACATCGCCTTCGGCGACCTTATACTGTTTTCCTCCGGTTTTGATTACGGCAAACATAACGATAGATATATTAACCTTTATCGAAAATAAAATCAAGAGCAGACCAGCGGTACAAAAGAAAGGTTGGAATAGCCCAAAAAATTGGCAATACTTACTATGACAGTATAGACCCCGAACACCAAAATCATCCCGACTATAGACCAAAAAAGGCTCTTCTTGGCTTCGCCGTATACCACCGGATTATCCCGAGCAAGAAAAAATTTAACTCCCGAGTAGGCTATCCAAAATACTATAAAAATCAGTACGAGCCGGGTAAAATTGCATGCTAAATTAACCAAGATGGACGGAATATCTTGCACCTTAAATGTTTCCAAAAAGTTCCACATGGTTTTAGATCTTAAAGATCTTTAATGCATTGCCCGAAAACAGCTTTTCTAAATCGTCATCCCCGAGGCCTAAATTATTCGTAAATTCTATATACCCCTTCATGTGACACAGGGGCCAATCGGTGCCGTAAAGAAGTTTGAAATCAGGGGCAGTATAATCGATCAACTCTTTTATCTTTCTCATCATCGACTCTCCGTAAGCCGTTTTAAGTTCGTCTCCCACAACCATACCGGATATATCGGCATAAACATTCGGGTTTTTATATAAAACCTCCGCACAATCAACCAGCCAAGGATTGCCCATATGAGCGATCACGAGTTTAAGATTAGGAAAATCAGCAGCTACCTCGTCAATATGAATCGGGTGGGAATATTTTACTTTGGGATTCTCGACATAGCCGGCTAATGTGTCGCCCGAGTGAAAGATCGCCGGAATATCGTATTTTTGACACAATCCATAGATCGGCAGGCATCGTTCGTCATTCGGATAAAAATGCTGGTATCCGGTGTAGAACTTAACTCCGACCACCTTTTTTTGTTTTATCCATTCCTCCAGCTGAACCAAGTACTCTTTTCCGTAGTTTATATTAACCCCGGCGACCGCGTAGACATTCTTATGGCCAGATATAAGGTCAATCAGGCTCTGAGTGGTTGGGTTACGGCCATCTTCCTTCTCCATACCAGCAATCATAATCAGGGCGTCCACCCCGCTTTCTTTGGCCTCTTTCAAGATCAAACCTAAGTTCTTCTCATGGCTCTCGGCATAAATCGAGTTGGGTAATTTACCTATATGGGTATGGGCATCTATGATCATGCTTTTGGTTCTCTTAGCAGGCCATGAATCTTCCTCATCTCATTGGCCATATCATTCCGAAGCTGAGTTAACTCTAAATCATTCGCATCTTTGCCTAAATCATTAGCATCACTATAGAGCCAGCTGAGTACATAGAGCATATAATCCGGATCATCAAAACCGGCATCTAAGTAAAACTTTGTCGCTTCGAAATTAGATCTGGCAGAATCTTCGAGCCCCGCTCTCCATTTTTCAAATAAATTATTCGCCTCGATAACTTCCGGATCATCCAAATCCAAAGCATCGGGACTTTTGATACCCTGCTCTACAAATTTTTTGTATGCATCTATAGCCCGCTCCTTAGATACTTTTTCTACTGTCGGAAGCAATTCTTTCATAATCAAAATTAATTTACTATGACCGATCCATTATTCTCACGCTATGATTGGTCTCTTTTCCTGTATTCCGGATCAAGGGCGTTGATTTCTTCTTCTGTCAAAACGCCACCGTAAAAACGTCCCTTCTTATCGGCAAACTTATCGGCAAAAAGCCGATCGGCCTTACCTAAAATATCTAACTGACGTAGCGCAGGCTGACCCCGCAGGAGCTCTTTAATTGTAATGATTCTTTCCCGGCTTTGATTTTCGATTTTTTCCATGAATCTATAATAACAGACTGATGAAAATTTTCCATTCTAATGCAATTTTAGACAATAACTAAAAGCCGGCAAGCGCCGGCTTAACTCATATCGACATGGATATCTATCCCGCAATTAGGACAGTGGAAAGTTACTATGGCAAGGTCACGTTCTGGAAATTTATCAAAGGCATCTACGTGCTCCCAAATCTCGTCATCCTTCAAGGGCGGGATGAACGGATGATCTTTGGTGCAGAACTTTCTTATCTTTCGCTCACGGCCCATTCATGACCTCCTCAGTTCCAAGAACTATGGCCAGAATACCACCGGAATAATGCCCAGTCAAAAGTATCGAGAATGGGCCCGCCCCGCACTTTACACTCTATGGCTTTTTACCTTCATATAATTAGTGGGCCTCAGAAAGTTATTAGCAACCTCTGCGCCACCAAAATTTATCCCAGAGAGCAGAGACTACCGCGACGGAAAGGACGACAATAAGCACAAAGATTGGCAGAATTATCGGCATAACAAGATTCCAAATCGCATGTATACCCACGCTAACCCAGATCGACTGGTATTTGATTCCGTAGTATCCGGAAAGAATCCCAATCAAAATCGCGGTAACAACATGCATTATTCTTCGGATACGGATTTTCTTTGCTTGTAAAGCTTCGAGTCTCGCAAGTTCGCTCTTTAGATCGTCCGTCTTAATATTGCCATTGTCTTTCTCCCAAAGAACTTCCGGTATGTTAATCTTATGTCCGAACCAATGAATTGCTCCAAAGTTAATTCCGGATTCCTACGCATTAAGTACTTCTAAGCAATCCCAATCTGGGGAAAGTTTAGATGACCAAGAAAAGTTTTTACGCAATATGGCAGCAGAAAATGGCTGGGACATACTGTTCAACGCCAGGGAATCCCATAGTGGCAGAACAGGCGCAAGAACTAAATTCGAAGATGCTAAAGAATTCATCCGAATGCATCCAGGAAAAGTAAGATTTTACTTAATACGAGGCATAGATAGATTTACAAGAGCTGGTAGCTACTCTTATGCCAGCATGAAGCTAGAGCTGGCTGCATTGAATGTTGAATTGGTTGATAGTTATGGAGTCATTCAACCTTCAAGAAACAGCCTAGAACACTTAGGAGTCGAGTATGATTGGAGTAGGTATTACCCTAGCGAAGCAGCAGAGATAGCGGCCGCCGATGATGGAAAAAGCGAGGTGATTAAAATGTTAAATAGGACGATTGGGAAACAGATTGTGCTCACTAGAGATGGCTACTATCACACGGGAGTACCGAATGACGGCTATATTAATAAGAAAATATTTGTTGATGGTAAAAAGAAAAAGACTATCCAAATAGCCGACCCAGAGAGGGCTAAATTCTATATTCAGATGTTTGAACTTCGTGCTTCTGGTCTTTATACGGACATTCAAATTGTAGACCAGCTTAATGCCCAAGGATTCTTAACAAAGATTCAGAATAGGTGGGATGGCGATAAGGAAAGAATTGTAGGCACAAGGGGAGGCGTGCCCCTATCGGTTAAACAATTGCAGAGATATATTTCAAATCCGATTTATGCTGGTGTTATGTGCGAGGAATGGACATTTAATTTACCCGTAAAAGCAAAGTACAAGGGCTTAGTTGATATTGATGTCTTTAATAAAGCTAATCAGGGAAAAGTCTTCATCAAAAAGAACCCAGACGATACCCTGGAAATGTTATATAACTATGACCCGAACAGAATCAAGAAGAAGATGAAGGAGAACCCTTTATTCCCCTTCAAGTTCGTCCTGTGCCCTTTATGCGATAAACAGAAGCCATTTGTAGGCAGTTCGCCCAAGGGCAAGTCGGGTAAAACTTTTGCCACCTATCACTGTCCAAGGAAGCACAAATATCTTGGCGTGCCTAAGGACGAGTTTGAAAAGAATGTTAAAAACTTTCTTAGTCGCTTACAGTTTTCTCCAGAATTTATGGATAGCTTGGAAGCGTCTGTCATTAACAAGTATCGTGAGAAGGAAAGAGCTATCGCATCTGACGCAGCTGATATGGGTACTAATATCTCTTCCCTTAGAACCCAGAAGATAATGGAACTAGATAGTCTTGCATTAACTAAGAACCCTAGCATTAGGACTGACATTGAAGACAGAATTGAAGAAATCAATAGGAAAATTGACCTTGCTCAACAACAAAGGAATAAACTTGAGGTCAACGAAGCTGACATTGATAACTTTATCAAACAAGCACGAAAGTTAATGGAACACCCAGGAGAAATCATTATAAACCAAGCAGAATATCAAGCCAGGGAGAGTTTGTATAACTTGTTCTTCGAAGTGTTGCCGACCTATTTCGACATACTCAATGGAACACCTAAATTGACTTGGATTTTCGAGCTTACTTCGACAAATCAAAGCTCTGAAAACCAACTAGCAGCCCCGACGGGATTTGAACCCGTGTTACATGAATGAGAATCATGTGTCCTGGACCGGGCTAGACGACAGGGCCCTCACACCTACTCAGCGAACTAAAAGAAGCTGGGAAGCCGTCGCTGAGTAGGTGTGAGGGCAGAGCCGCTCTCCTTACTCAGCTTCGGCAACACGATTCCTAATCCTTCTTTTGAGCTGTAGATAGGCATTCCCCCTCAATTTGATGCTATGTTTCTCTATGCTTGGCATCTGATTGAGAAGTATATGCCTCATAGTATACCAAAATTAGCGGCTTTCTCAACCTTGTTGATTGTACTTTTCCTGAATTATGTTGCGAGAACCTATCGTCCGCATAACCAAAGTACAACTCACTGTTCTTAGTACTTTTTAGTACATAGAAATAATACATAGATAAAGCCGAGTAGGTGTGAAGGCGGAGCCATTTAACAGTGTGATTTTACTATAGTTAAGAACGCCCTCAATGTTCCCGTCCTGATCGGCCATACGATCAAACAAGAGTGAAATAAACACCGAGGCCAGCGACTGAGCGAGAGCGAAGAAATGAAAAAATACTGAAGACATTAAGCTGGGCGTATATTCAAAACAAAAACCGCCGGATGCTTTTTAGGCGCCGACGGCTAAATTCCTATATTAGGTATTACAAGGTCCGGTTGGCGAGCAAATCGGTCCATCGGGGTTGCCCTCGTAACATATTGCGTTACAGGGAAGAACGCCCAAACATCCGCAACCGATCCAACCGCCTGGATCCTGGCATATGCCGACCAGTACGTTGCATGCTTCGCGATTCCAATTACATGTACAGGCGCTGGCCAAATGCGTGCTGTTCGCACAATTGCATTCGCTGCCTTGGGCAAACACACGCACCATCGGCGTAAGACCGATACTTTCTTGGATATTGCGAGCCGCGGCTCTCCATCCGAGCCAGCCTCGGTCCAGCTCATTCTGCCGAGCCATCATCACTGCACGGCCTTCCATCCAGCCCGGCATCTCAAAACTTATTCCATCGTTTTCTCCGAAAAGTTTACTGATACGAACGCATGCTCCCTTGAAAAACTCGGGCACATTAGCCTTGTCCCGATACACTGCCGGAGTCAGATTTACCATCACTTCGTTAATGAAAGCCCGCTGATCATTCGTAAGAGGACGCTCATTAAGAACACGGATCAAATGCTCTTTCCACAGACCTACCAGTTCTTCAGGTGTTTGCGTCCTCATAAGCGCCTTCCGACCGGCTACCGTAGACAAGGAATCAAACTGAGCAAGAGCCTGAGGACCTTTCTGACTCCTAGCCCACGCCACTTCCCTTTCTGAAATCGAGCGCGTATCAATCATCCACAAACCACTGATAGAAAAGGCTACGAAGCCTATTACAACCGTTGCCCTAAGGATCTTGCTCCGTTTCGTCTTCAAGCCTTCCTCCCTGCTGTTTTTATTATAAGTTAGGTACTACGCTATTAGCCGACTGTCCCGCTTTCAGGGACACATGAATTCTATAGATATATTGGGTATTGTCAAGTAGCGTATAAGATTACTAAGAATCCCTACTTTCTAAGCCACTTTTTGCCCTGCCTGACAAGCAATTCTTTTTTTCTCTCCGGCTCCGCCATGATTTCTTCTACTATTTTCTCCATCCTTATTCCCTGGGAGCCTTTTACTAAGATAGTGTCCCCCGCTCTGATCATTTCCTGAACCATTGATCGTGCATCAAGAGAAGTTGCAAAAACACGGATCTTTTCCGCCGGCATCTGGTTAGCGGCGGCATCAGCTATAAACTTGGCACGAAGACCGACGCAAACCAATTCATCAACCTGACCCCCGACTAAATTTCCGATCTCCTGATGAGCCTGAACGGTATATTTACCCAGCTCTAACATATCCCCTAAAACGGCGATTTTTCTTGCCGGTTTACCCTGAACCTCTTGAAGGGGTAATAATTTAAGAATATCGACGGCAAGATGAGTCGATGCCGGCGCAGCATTATATGTGTCATCTATAATGGTTGAGTTTTTGATACCTTCGAGCAATCGCAATCTGCCTTTGGGCGGATTATAGTTCTCAGATAAAGCATCAGCTATTTCAATCAAATTCATCTCTTTGATTATGCCGACTGAAGCCGCGGCTGCCGCTGATAAAGCCTGCGACCGGCCTAACGCACCCTGAATCGTAACTGGGATAAAACTATTAGCTCCATAGTGAAGTTTGAAGCTTACTCCGGCCAACTTGCCTTTTTCGTAGTGATTATCAAATCCGAAAACCTGAACCGTGGAGCCTTCCCCGAATCCATAGGTCATAACCTTAGCCTTTGTCTTGGATCTCATACTGCTTACGGCCGGGTCATCCTGATTCAGTATGGCGTAATTCGACGCCGATAAACCCGACACGAGATGTGACTTTTCGCGGGCTACGCCGTCGGGATCGCTGAAATATTCAACATGGACAGGTATTTTTCCCACTGCCGTAACAATGCCGATGGACGGTTTAAAGCGTCTGGATAGCTTCTTAATGTCTCCGGGTTTATCGGCTCCATACTCTAAAACTAAAATTTTGGGATAGTTTTTCTGAAAAAATAATCCGAAAGTTCCGACGAACAAGACCTTGATCCAAAACCAGGCAGTATTTCCGCTTTCATAATATTCGTCCGACCAGTCTCCCAAAATCGTAAGAGGTACGCCCAATTCATTGTTTAAATTTCCCCTGCTCGCCCTAATCCGACCCGTATTTTTCAAAACAGCCGCTATCGCCTCCTTGGTCGAAGTCTTTCCGACATTACCCGTAACAGCGATGATTTCAGGCCTAAAACGCCGCAAATACAGCCGGGATAAAATTACTAACTTCCATATAATAACTTTTTGGATTAGACTCTTCATAAAATTGTAATGCCGTGAGCAGATCGAATTTCTACTTCCTGGTGGGCGGTATCTTATAGTAATTAATCATAAAAGCGGCAATTTCCCGGAAAGTCGGCGACAAGCTGTCAGCGGCAAAGGTAATACCTTTGGGTTTTTCCATTTTAATCAGAATAACGAACTGGGGGTCGTAGGCCGGAGCAAACCCCAAAAAGTTATGAATAAATTCCTTTTCAAGGTATCCGCCATGACCGTCAGGAATCTGGGCAGTTCCGGTCTTTCCGGCTATATCATAACCGTTAATACGGGCTTTATCAAAACCATTATCAACCACTCCGACCAACATAGCCTTGAGCCGAGTCGCCGTTTTTTCAGATATGGGAATACTCGCTATCTCCGGACTCGTAACCTCTTCCTCTCCGCCGTCTCTTATTATTTTTTCAACAACAAAAGGCCTCATAAGCTTGCCCCCGTTAGCTATGGCCGAATACGCATTAACAAGCTGGATTGGCGTAACGGCTATACCCTGCCCGAATGAAGCAGTTAAATAGTTGATCTTGCGGCCGGAATAAAGATTGTTGATGTCGCCACTGACCTCTCCGGGCAAGTCAATTCCGGTGCTTTGGCCGAATCCCATGTTTATCGCATAGTTGAGAAAATTATCGTCTCCGATCTGGTTCTCAATAAACATAGCCCCGGTATTAATGGACTTTTCCAAAACCTGCGACATGGTCTGGACGCCGAAAGTTTTATTGCTGAAATTTCTTATCGTATACCCCGACGATTCTATAAACCCCTTGTCCTCATAGGTGGTCTGGGGACTGACCTTATTCAAATCGAGTCCGGCAGCCATAGTAATCGGCTTAAACGACGACCCCGGTTCAAAAATCTCCTGAACGCTTTTGTTTAAAAACAAATTCGGCGCATAGGAACTGTAGTCGTTCGGGTCAAAACTCGGCCGGTCAGCCATAGCTAAGATTTTTCCCGATTCAGGATCTTGGACTATGATCGTTCCCCTTTCGGCATCCCATTTCTCGAGAAGTTTTTCAAGAATATCCTCAACAAAAATCTGAATGTTCCTGTCGATAGTCAGAACAATATCCGCCGGTCTGTTAAAATCGTTCTCTGTTTTGTCGCTTTTATCCTTATCATTTCCCGAAAAAAATCCAATTATTTTTTTGACTATGCCCGCGGTCCGGCCGGAGTCGAAGATACCGCCGCTTTTTACATTGCCGAATAAATCGCGATCATAGTAAGATTCTATGCCGTACTGGCCCGAACGGCCCTCAGAGTCATAACCTAAAAAACCTATGACTCCCGAAGCGAGATCTTTGGCCGGATAGAACCTGTCAATCTCGTAAGAAATTCCTGTGCCATTAAGATTGAGGTCTTTTACCTGCCCGACCTGCTCATCGCTAAGACGGCGAGATATAACACGCAATGATTTCGATCCCGATCTTATTTTTTCTAAAATCTCATCCGTATTAATGCCCAAAATCTGACTTAATCCTTCGGCAATTTCAGAACTAAGGTCGGGATCTATATCCGAAGGGATAATGTAGGCTAACGGGAATTTTCTGTTAGTCGCCGAAAGAAATAAATCTTGGCCGTCCCGAAGGTATATATTCCCCCGAGCCAATATATTGCTTATATTTTCATTCTGAGCCTGAGCGGTGAGAGAATACGACGAGTGCCTGACGAAAGACAAAATAAAAAGCCTATAGATGATTAGGCTCGAAACTAAAAAAATAACCGCTAAGAATGCATTTATCCTCAGATTATCCGACAGCTTCATCTCCGGAATCAAGAATTATGAATTACGAATCAGGATTTTTAATTCTTAATTCATAACTCCTAATTCAGCCTCTCTTTTTGAAAAGCAACGTTTTTGTTTTCAAACAAATATATTGCGTTCTTGGTTTCAATCATATTATTGTTTTTGGCAAAGTTGGCAAGAAAACCGATGTCCTCAAGGGATGACATCCGGGCAGATAACGAACTGCCGGCCTGGCTTAGAGAGAATAGCTGGTCATTCAGCTTCATTACCTCATAGTTTCCACTGGCGATGGAGTTGGCTACAACGACGTAATAGGCTAATAATACTAAAATCAGGCCCAAAAGAACTGTATTGATCGAAGATATTCCGTTTAATGCCTTGGCTTTTGTCATAATTTTTCAATAACCTTCATCTTGGCGCTTCGAGCTCGCGGATTTCTTTTCACCTCTTCCCATTTAGGCTTGATGGTCCCCTTCTTAACCCACTTGACTTCTCCCGTCTTGGATTTGTTTTTAAAAATTTCCCGGACTATTTTATCTTCCAATCCCTGAAAGGATATGACTACCAATCTTCCTCCGAGTTTTAAAACTTCAATTGCCGCTATCACTCCTTTTTCAACATTATCCAGCTCCCCATTTACTGCCACCCTCAGGGCCTGAAACGTTTTGGTGGCCGGATGAATTTTTCTCTTTTTGTACCACCCGGGAACTGAATCCATAATTACAGCCACTAAATCCTGAGTTCCTACGATCGGTTTGCTTTTTCTGGCGGTAACTATCCGCTTGGCAATATCTTCGGCAAAATCTTCTTCACCGTACAGCCGTATAATTTCTTCTAACTCAACCTCGGGAGCCGTATTCAGGATATCGGCGGCTGTTTTGACAGTCTCGTTCGGATTGAACCTCATATCCAGCGGCTCGTCTCTCATGAAAGAGAATCCTCTTCCGCTTTTCTCGTAATGCCACGAAGACAGTCCTAGGTCGAATATTATTCCGTCGGGTTGAAAATTATATTTCTCAACCACGGCCCGTAAATCGACGTAGCTGTCATTTATAATTATCAACCTCTCTCTGAAATTATCTGATTTTCCATTTTTAATTTTTAATTTTAAATTTTCTACGATGTCCGGATCCCATTCTATGCCCAACACCTTCACGTCTGGATATTTTTCAAGAATCTCTTCAGTGTGTCCCCCGCCATTTAAGGTTGCATCGATGATGCTCGCCCCCGCTTTTATGTTCAAAAGCTCGACTACTTCATTCAGCATTACGGATCTGTGCACTGAACTAATTCAAAATGTAAATATCAAAATGTAAAATTCTTGAAGTCGCCATCGGCGACGACCTGAATTTTGATTTTTGCATTTTAAACTTTAACTTTAAATTTAAATTATTCCCAGCTCTCCTAACTTCTCGGCTATGTTGTCGGAATCTTTTTCTAAGTTAGCCTTATAGGAATTCCACCGTTCTTCGTCCCAAATCTCTAATCGGTTGAAAAGCCCGGCTATAACGGCTGTCTTCTTTAAATCGGCGTATTTCTTCAAATGATCAGGAATCAGAATTCTTCCCAAGGAGTCGAATTCTACTTCTACCGCTCCGGACAAGAATAACCGAGCATAGGCCCGTAAATCCTTTTTAGTTACCGACAGTCCCCCGAGCATTTCTGCAAATGACGCCCAGTATTTTGAAGGAAAAACAAACAGACAATTATCTAATCCGCGGGTTAAAACTGCACCCTCGCCAAGTTCCTTTCTGAATCTGGCCGGTATGGATATCCTCTTCTTTGCGTCTAAATTGTGTTTGTATTCTCCGATTAGCATATATTTTAAACGCAAGTTAGCTCTATCGAAACAGCGGAGTTATCCACAATATTCATCCATTTCTAACACTTCTATCCACTTCTTACCACTATACCTTAATTATATATGCCCCTCTCACACTATGCAATGTGCATAACTTTAAGCCAAGAAATAGATTTTCGAAGTGCACCCTTGGCGCCAGAGCTCTTAAGCAGTTCAAAAATTCACTTCCTGGTAAACAAAAATCGGCCTGTTCAGCCGATTATTCAAGACGCTCCAAGGGGTTCTATTTCGGTAAACCTCAATAGTTCCGTCAGTGCATTGATGACGTACGGAGTTACCAACAATAATCTTTCCGGAGAGCAGTATCCGCTTCCCATTCCGATCGCGGTCATACCCAATCTCTTGGCCGCACCGGTACCGTCGAGACTGTCGTCTACGTAAGCAGTATCCTCACAGACGACTCCGAGCCGCTGAGCGGTTTCAAATAAAGCCGGAGCCTTGTCTCCCCAAACACTGCCCTTCATGTTTCCATTAAAGTATTTGGCCAATCCGGTAAACTCTAATCTTTCCAGGAGAACGGATGAAATTTCAGCGCTCACGATAGCTAACCGGATATTCCGAGAAACAAGTTCTTGGAAAACCCCTTCGGCATCCGGTCGAAAATCAGCTAAGTGGCCATGCTGTTTGTAGTAGGCCTTACGTATGACATTCAGGTCAGCAGCATTGGCATAAAGGGGATTGCCCGGCTGATCAGAAAATCCATGCCGATAATAAAACTTCATGAAGTCGGCTGTAATTTCCTGACGATACTGGTCTAACGTCGGAGGACGAATATTATAGACGCGAAATATTTCTACAACGCTTCCATAGGCTACGCTAAGATCATCTAACAAGGTGCCGTTATAATCGAAGATCACTGCTCTAAGCATAAACCACCCCGTCTTGACGATTTCAAGTAACCGAGGCCAAGGTATCATAGAGGGGGCCTTTGTCAAATAGGTATGGCCTTATGCAATAACCCCTAACCAACGCAATGATTCTCCCCGGCTACCCGCCTCGCTCGCCTTGGCGTAGCGCTACAGCGAAGCCAGGCCGAAGACGTCGAGTCGAGGTAAGCAGCCGGGGTATCCTATCGGATACCATGAGTCGCATAGCCATTCGGCTATATTTGATTGCGACTCGGAGATACTGTTAGCCCCTCCGTCCCGTTAAGGCGGGACTACGGGCTTAGCTTCATCCGCGGGC